>Ga0307510_10000877_pt1 | contig 31661 bp, 16 predicted proteins | sample 12_EM_MG_FD_207224 | JGI IMG/M metagenome (GOLD analysis project Ga0307510, IMG submission 207224) | Populus trichocarpa ectomycorrhiza microbial communities from riparian zone in the Pacific Northwest, United States - 12_EM | ecosystem: Host-associated > Plants > Roots > Unclassified | place... | reverse complement strand
CCGCTGAGCGTGACCAGCGGCCACTCCATGTTTTCGCCGCCGACGCGAACCACTTTCCTCAAACAATTGCGCTCACGAGGTGTGGGCCCGGTAACGCGATCTTCGACCGCGACCTGAAGGCGGTATTTGTCGACGCGGCGCTGCTCAGGCGCGACGAGTTCAGCCCGATCTTTGACGCCTCGGGCGTGGGGTCAGTGGCGTCCATGAACGATGTTCCGTTTCATCGGCTGTTCTTCCACTTCGTGTACCTGCATGAGCTCGGACACTTCCTTAAGCACTCTCGATCCGCTGCTTTCTTCGATCTCGGACATGTCGAAAAAGCCCAGAACGTATCGCGCCAAATGGAAGACGAAGCAGACGCATTTTCCTTGGGCGTGCTATCGAAGGCATATGAGGATCAGGTTGGCAAGACGACCGGACTGGCAGCATTCGGAACGCCAAGCTCTATGGATCTTGACGGACTACCCGGAATGACGCCGCGCGACCAGGCAGCATTGGAAATCGCAAGTGCATTCATGATGGAAGGCTTCTTCAAGGTCTTCGCTGCGCCCAACTATGGGAGCTACTTCGAAGATCGCGCGCACGCGAACCTGTTCAACCGTTCCGAGAGCGTGTTCCGAAGGCTGAGCGACCGAAAGCTGGGCGGCGCTACAAACGCACTGAGCACAGTCGAGCGCCTCGTTGCGCTGAAGGCAGCACCTCCGAACACTGTTCGCATTGTCGAACTCGTTCTGCCTTGGCCGATTGGCTCGGCGGTGCTGACGGCTGAGGGTGCTCGCGTGGCCAACAGGACGGCGGCGACCATTGCCACTGTTCGAATAGAGCCATCCGAAGTAGCGGCGTCAGCGGCGCTCGATGAGAGCATCAAGGTATCCGATTCGTCCGGCTGGATGCAATGCCCGAAGATGCGGATGGGATGGGCAAATTCGTGCATCGAGCCGCGCGCCCCGATCAAGAGTTCGAGCAACGACGTGGTGCCGACATCGGATTGGCTGTTGGCTGCCAAGGCAAGCAACGCCGAAGACCGATTCATCAAGGTTGCCGAAGGTCCGATCAGCGTCGCCTTGATCGAGCCGCCCGGTCCCTCGGGGGCGTCGTCGACTTGGAAAGTTCGAGCGTCGACGGGTGATGCGTGGGCAATCGACGGCAAGGTCCTCGAAGCAGCTGCAGCAAAACGACTTGGGCTCTCGATCGTGGGACTGTTTCCACGACAGGTCTCACCCGAGGCCGCCTTCTTCACTGTACTTCCCGCCAAGAGCGGCCCTGCAGCAGATGTCGCCATAGTTGCCGCATTCAAGGATGGGCGATCCCCAGAGGTGTCGGACATGCGGGGGTTCGCCGACGATCTGTTGGAGCATGCTGTTTCTCTTGTGGACGGAGATCGTGTCCGTCACTTCAGCTGGCGCGTAGCCAACACTGGACCGGAGGCGGGTCGCCTATGGGAGATTGTTGAACTCGGTGCGAACGGATCAGTAACAACGGTGTCCCCAATGCTGAATGCGAGCCTGGGGGCCGACCGATTCGCCGAACCCATCGAGAAAACCTTCAAGGCGAAGATCAATTGGCTGCGTGTCATGGCGCCAAACCTTCTTCTTGTCGCCAACGACATGGACGGCTTGTTCGTGGTCAACTTGAAGGATCGTCGGCCGGCTTTGAGGCCTGTCTTTCCGTTCGCGTTCGATCCCTTGAAAGTGTCCACGTGGCCGGACGGGCGGATATTGGCCTATCTGGAGGGTGGCACACGAGCGTTCGTGCTATTCCCGAAACCGTAGCGCCTGCGAGCGACCTGCGAGACGTTGTTTGACTACCGTTGAGAGTTCGCCTCTGCGCGAGGAAGTCCGTTAGCGCAGACAGCCATGCGCATCGACATTGCAATGCTTCGTTGCGGCCATCCAGCATCCAGCGCCGCTACCTCCAAGCCGTTCCTGAAGTGGACGGGCGAAAAGGTTCGAGTCTTCCCAAACTGCTGCCCTTGTTGCCTTCCCGGCAAGCGGCTCATCGAGCCGTTCGTCGGTACGGGTTCCGTCTTCCTCAGCACGTCCTACGACAGCTACGTCATCAATGACGCCAATCCCGACTTGGCTGCCGCATGGACAGCTCTGCGGTCGCGGCCGCACGAGTTCATAGTGCGCGCGGGCTTCGCCAGCGCGATCGAGACGGCAGAGCTTGGCTTCCGCTGCTTCGCTGACTCTGTGCCCGGAAGGCCGCCAGATTGCTCAAGGCCGAAGGGGGCCAAACGGAATACTCGATCGCGACCGCAATGCCCGAGCACACTGTCCCGGCAGTTGTGTAGCCATCTGCTGAATTTCAGTCGAAATTCATCGCGCGATTCACCCGTTTCCAGTTCTAGAGTTCATGAGCCACCCATGAGCTTAGAGGCTCCCGCGTTGTTCCGATCGATGGTTTCGGGGTCCGAAGTCATCGCGCCAAACGACTCCGGACGGGTGCAGCATGAACCTGGCTACACGGAGGTCCTATGGCTCAAGCATCAGACACGCGCGCTGCGATCGGTCCCGTTCGGCAGCCGGCAGCCGCCGCCGAGCTTCCCGTGGTGTTCCTGCGCCTGCAGGCAGTCATTCGCGTCACGGGACTCAGCCGCTCCACGGTCTATCGCTTGATCGCGGATGAGCAGTTCCCGCGCCCGGTCCGGCTTGGGCCTCGTGCTGTCGCATGGCGACGCACAGACGTCGAGGCCTGGGGCGAAGCGCGGCCCGACACGACTCACTGATCACGCCAGGCAGTGTCGATCATGCGTGCGCCGTGGCAGAAGACGACATCGCAACCGGTGGGTTCGACCCTCAGGCTCGATCTCGACCAACCTGATCTCTTTAAAGGCCCATCGATCGCGACGGGTGCTCCGATGATGGTGGCGATCGATCGCCTGGACGAGGATCGCGACAACCCGCGCACGGAGTTTCCGGCGCATGAACTGGAGGAGCTGGCTGCTGACATCACGGAGCGAGGCATCCTCCAGCCGATCGTGGTCGAGACGCTCGATCTCGAAGGTCGATTTCTTATCCGCTTCGGAGCGAAGCGATTTCGTGCGGCCCGGCTGGCCGGGCTCAAGGAAGTTCCGGTCACGGTCTCCTGGCAGCCGCGTGATGCGTACGACCAGGTGGCCGAGAACCTGAAGCGCCACGCGCTGACGCCGCCCGACCTGGCGCGGTTCATCCGCGGGCGCGTCGACGCTGGCGAGTCGAACGCGGAAATCGCCAAGCGGCTCGCGATCGACCAGACCACCCTGGCGCATCACCTCTCGCTGTTGTCGTTGCCACCGGTGTTGGAGGCCGCATTGGCTTCCGGGCGCTGCACCTCGCCGCGGACCCTGCACGAACTGAGCAAGCTGCACGACGAGGATCCCGGGCGCGTGGCCGATCTTGTCGCCAGTGATCGACCGATCACTCGTGAGGCTGTAGCGGCGGCTCGAGACGCCACGCCGATTCCTGTTGACGTCAAACCGGCTGCAAGTTCCGCGTCATATCCGCCCAACCAGCTGTCCCAAATGGTCCGACGGGCCGAGGCGCTGTGTGAGCGACTCGACGCGTCGATCGCGCGTCTGCTCAAGACGGGTACGGCGCAAATCGCCCCCGACGACCTGGCAACGCTTCGTCGCCGGGTTGCGGAGCTGGCGAGCCGGCTGGGCTGAAGCAGCCCAGGCCTAGGAAATGGTTTTGGTGCGCGAGGTCGGCAACGTGACTCGGCATCCACGTGAGCGGGTGACCATCGATCTCCGAGGGATCGGTTCGAGGCTTAATGCCCATGCCGCCGCTCGTGGCAGGACGACAGCCTCGGTGGTTCGTGCTGCGGTTGTCGCGATGCTCGATGCCGAAGGGGCCTCCGAGGAGCCAGGTGTTGGCGCCGAGCAGGTCGACGCGCGGGCAGTCAAGGTGACCGTGCGCCTGGGCATCTTGCATGCCGTTCGTCTGGCCCGCTGTGCTCGCAAGGCGGGCGTATCGCAGGGCACTTACCTGGCTGGACTGCTCGATGGCGTGCCACCGAGCCCGAGACCGATGGATCACGGCGCTGCGGTCGCAGCGCTCGCCGATTCGACGCAGAAGGTCGCGGCGATGAGCGCCGACATTCATGGATTCGTTCGACTGATGCGCAACGCCAAGGCCGGCGAGGCTGAAAAATACCGCGCTACGCTGATGTCACTCTCGAAAGACGTGAGGCTGCATCTCGAGGTCGCCTCGCGGTTGGTGGCCGGTCTCACGTCGCAGCAGCGGATGAATGGTTCGGCTGTGACGGCGCGGCGCCGTGAAGGGGTCTCGAAATGACGTCCGGCCCCAGCGTCGATGGCGTGCTCGTGCAATGGGGCGAGCGGCTGTTCTATCCGCGCAATCGCATCGTGAAGCCGATGCCCCCTGCGCGACTGGACGCGTCGACGCAGCGCAAGGCGGCGGTCGTCCGCAGCCGCATCGCGGCGACGGTGAGTCGGCGTGTGCCGCAGGTGATGGTGAAGGTCACGGGCGGTGGTCGTGGGATGGCGGCGATCGCGGCGCACTTCCGCTACATCAGCAAGAACGGTCGACTCGACATCGAGGACGACCGAGGCGTGGTGAGCAACGGCAAGGAGGCTGTGCACGACCTGGTGGAGCAATGGCGCTACGGGGGATCGTTGATCGAGGAGGTCAGTCCTCGGCGCGAGGCGTTCAACATAATGCTGTCGATGCCGCAGGGAACCGATGCACGGATCGTGCGGCAGGCGGCGCGCGAGTTCGCTCAGGTGGAACTGAAGGATCACTCGTATGTGATGGTGCTGCACGAGCACCAGGCCAATCCGCACGTGCATCTGTCGGTGCGCGCGGAGTCGAGGTTTGGTGCACGGCTCAATCCGCGCAAGGCTGATCTGCATCGCTGGCGTGAGACGTTCGCGGAGAAGCTGCGCAGCCGGGGCGTCGAGGCGGAAGCGACTCGGCAGGCGACGCGCGGCGCGAACCGCACCTCCGATCCGCTGTGGCGTGTGAAGGCCAGGCAGGATGGGCGCTTGGTCCGCGACGAAAGTTCAGGCAAGTCTGGCGACCACTACCGCCTCAGCCGTGGGGGCGCCATGGAGGCTTGGATGCGGATGGCACAGGCGCTGGGTGCTTCGGATCGACCAGAGGACCGTCGGTTGGCGATCGAGATCGCGCGTTTCGTTCGGGGCACGCCATTCCTGCGTGAAGCAGACCGGTCCAGGCAGGCCGACGGCCGTCTGCCGGCGGGTTCGTCGCCCCAGCGCCAAGATCGGGACCGCGGGCCCGAGATCAGTCGCTGAGCCCACCTCTCGCGCCGCCCCGAGGGCGGGGAAGTCCTGGCCGCCGGACGGGCTCGGGGGCTGCCGCCTGAAGTCGTCGCCAGCCCCGCTCGCGTTAGCGTGTGGGATTGCCGAGTCCCGTCAAGGGTTCGCTGCGCCGGGCAATGCCCGCCCTGGACCGGACACGGCAATGCGGGTTCGAGGGGTCGGACGGTCCGACCCCTTCGAGGGGTTGCGTTGGTCGAGTACGCGGAAGCGGGTAAGTATATATCACTCAAGAGTTATAAATAGCAAGTATGCTTTTTGAGGCATCTATTGCGTGAATGCCGAATAAGGCATAAGCTGCGGCCTCCATGGACTACCCCATCCAGTCTCCCGGCCAACTCTCTGCCCATCTACGCTCATTGCGCAAGTCGCGCGGGCTCAACCAGGTGCAGCTCGGCGCGGTGCTGGGCGTCGGGCAGACGCGTATCGCGCGTATCGAACGCGATCCAACCGCGGTCAGTGTCGAGCAGTTCCTGGCCTTGTTGGGGGCGCTCGGCGTGCAGATGGTGCTGCGGGCGAATGGACCCGGTAGCGTTGCCGGTGCATCGGCGGACGCATCCAGTGTGGCGTCGACGAGGCCGGCGCTGACAAGACGGCGCCCGTTGGGCGAGCCCTGGTAGCTTCACTGCGCCCGCATGGCTGAGCTTCACGTCTGGATGAACGGTCAGCCCGTGGCGGTGTGGACCACGCTGCGCACCGGCAGACCGGTGCTGCGCTATCAAGAGGCCTGGGCGCGCTCGGCGGAGGGTCGCGCCCTGTCGCTGTCGCTGCCCCTCACGGTCGGGCTCGAGCATCGCGGCGATGCGGTCGCGAATTACTTCGACAACCTGCTGCCTGACAGCGCAGAGATCCGGCGTCGACTTCGCAGACGATTCCATGCACGTTCGGACGACGCGTTCGACCTGCTGACCGCCATCGGGCGGGACTGCGTGGGAGCGGTGCAGCTCATGCCGCCCGGAGTCGATCCGGAGGGCTGGGATCGCGTCGATGCCGAGCGGCTGACCGACGTGGATGTGGAAAGAGTCTTGGTGTCGGTGACTTCGGAGCAGCCACTGGGCCAGCGTGACGAAGACGACCTGCGCATTTCCATCGCCGGTGCGCAGGAGAAAACGGCGTTGCTGCGGATGGGCGGGAAGTGGTACCGACCGATGGGCGCCACGCCGACCACGCATATCCTGAAACTGCCCCTCGGCTTGGTCGGCAACATGCGTGCTGACATGACCGATTCGGTCGAGAACGAATGGCTGTGCGGTCAGCTGATGAACGAACTCGGCGTCGCAACCGCCGAGTCTGAGATCGCCACGTTTGGCGAATCGAAGGCTTTGGTCGTCACGCGGTTCGACCGTCGCTGGCAAGGTGTGGCCGAAGGTGCCGAACAGAAGTCGCGCTTCAAGCCACCGGAGGGGTCATGGATCGCGCGGCTGCCGCAGGAAGACTTCTGTCAGGCGCTGGGCATCGCGCCCGACCGGAAGTACGAGAGCGATGGCGGACCATCGGTGCGCGATTGCCTGGGCGCGCTTGCCAACAGCGAACAGGCGGACGAGGATCGCGCCACCTTCGCGCTCGCGCAGCTGGCATTCTGGCTGCTGGCTGCGACGGATGGGCACGCGAAGAATTTCTCGATCCAGCATAGGCGTGGCGGCCAATTTCATCTGGCGCCGCTGTACGACGTGTTGTCGGCCTGGCCGATCATCGGGCGCGGTCCGAACCAGCTGGCGTATCAGCGAGCCAAGCTCGCCATGGCGCTGCGAGGTCAGAACGCGCACTACCGGCTGAACGAGATACATCTAAGGCACTGGCAGCGACTGGCCGCTTCGTGCGGCCCGGGTGTCTTCGGTCGAATGACGGCCATGGTCGAGGGGGTCAGTGACGCTCTACAGGCTGTGGAGCGTCGCTTGCCGGTGGGCTTTCCGGATAACGTCTGGTCGCGTGTTGCCGAAGGCATGCGACGGCACGCTGCGCAATTCTTGCGATCGGCAGTGTGACGTTGCTGCCCTTTTAATCGTCGACCGGTGGGGTCGGACTGTCCGACCCCATGTCGATGAGCTAGAAGCCAAGGTGTTGTTCGCTTCTTTGCCGCTGTTTTGCAGCTGTTTCTCGCTCTCGTTTCGCTCGCGTTGCACTACTTGTTCGGTATCTGTTCACTTTGCTTCGGATACGAGTCAGTCCGACCCGGATGGCCATCGGATACGCATCACTTATGGTCGGATTCGATTCGCTCTTGGGTCACCTGCGGCCCCTACCGCTCGCCTCCGCATCGCGTAGAGGTCATCGTAGATTCGCGGACTATCGAATAGAGGGTGGAAAAAAGTTGATTGCAGGATAGGCTGCGCGCCAGCAAACGGCTGCCCAGCAGCGTGATCAAGCAATCTGGCAAGTAGTTGGTGCTACGTTCGCGTTCGTGCTCAGGCCGAGAGAAAGTTCGCTCTTGCGCCTGGTACAACCGCGAGAACAAGGGAGACGCCCGACTATGGCGAGACGCAAGAAGACGAGCCCCGTTGAGGACCTCATGGACCTCGTTGCGATGCTTCCGTGGTGGGCAGGTCTTGGCCTGGCAGTGGTCAGCTATCTGCTGCTGCATGGTGTCGCGTCCCAATTGGTCGTGGCCGCGACCCAGCCCGGGCAAATGAGCACGATGCTCACCCAGACCCTTTGGAAGACGTTCGCCAGCGTCGGTCAGTACGCCCTGCCGATCATCTGCTTGGCCGGAGCCGGCATGTCGGCTTGGCGGCGCCACGAGCGGAAGCAGTTGGTCGTCGACGTGGCGCAAAGCGAAGCGAGCGACGCACTCGATGGCATGAGCTGGCGCGAGTTCGAGAAGCTGGTCGGTGAAGGCTTTCGCTTGCAGGGGTACCAAGTGGCGGAAACCGGTGGGGGCGGTCCCGATGGTGGAGTCGATCTCGTGCTCACGCGACCGGGCAAGAACGGCGGCGAAAAATTCCTCGTGCAGTGTAAGCAGTGGCGCGCTTTCAAAGTGGGCGTAGACGTGATCCGTGAGCTGTACGGCGTGATGGCCGCGAAGGGCGCGACCGGCGGATTCGTGGTGACCTCAGGTCGTTTCACTGAAGACGCCATCAGCTTTGCCAGCGGCCGGAACGTGACGCTGATCGATGGACCCAAGCTTTACGGTCTGCTTCGGCAAGCCAAGGCCGGGACCGAGCGTTCACCTGCACGGCCCGCGGCGGCCTCATCCGCGCAACCCCGTGTGGCGCCGACACTGGCGTCAAATTGCCCGCTGTGTTCGAAACCCATGGCGCGGCGCACCGCGAAACGCGGTGCAAATGCCGGCGGAGAGTTTTGGGGCTGCACGGGCTACCCTGCATGCCGTGGAACGCGGCCGATCGGCTGAAGCCAAGGACAACGATGGCATTGCCCGATGGCCTCTATGACCTGTTGTTGACCGAAGGGCTGGCCCGATCGCTCGCTGCCATCGACTCCGGCAGCGCGGATGTGTTGGCACTCAAGGGCGGCGCTGCCGAATTCCTGGCCGACGTCATCACGCGCCAGCTCGCGACCATCCTTGACGATGTCTCGGGTGACGACGCCGACAAAGCGAAGCGACAACTCGAACTTGTCAACGAGCTGCTGGTGATGCTGCGCCAGCGGCTCAATGCTGGCGCCGGCTCGAGCGGGGCCTCTGCTTCTGGAGAAGTCGTTGACCTGGTGGCGTCACCGTTGCGCGTGCTGAGGGCCGTTCAGCGCGACCAGCAGTTCCCGACGTCGCCGGAGATCGGCCTGGCTGTGCCCTGGCTCTTCACGGCCGGCAAGGGCTCACCGTCGTTGCTGCAAGAGATCCGCCGCGAGCTGGCCTCGAGCGACCAGGTCGACATCCTGGTCAGCTTCATTACCGTGTCCGGCGTGCGCAAACTGCAGGATGTGCTGCAGCAGATCACGGCCATGGGCGGGCAGGGCCGCGCGGCCACACGCCTGCGCATCCTCACCACCACCTACACGGGCGCGACCGAAGCGCGTGCGCTCGATGAGCTTGCAAGCTTGCCAGGCTGTGAGGTGCGCGTGTCGCTCGACGGCAGGCGTACGCGCCTGCATGCGAAAGCCTGGTTGTTCCAGCGCAAGAGCGGCTTTGGCTCGGCTTACGTCGGCAGCGCCAACCTGTCTGGCGCCGCATTGACCGGTGGGCTCGAGTGGACCGTCAAGTTGACCCAGCGCACGCAAGAAGCCCTGTTTGCTCGAGCCGTCGCCCACTTCGAGACGCTGTGGGCCGACAGCGAGTTTCAACGCTACGACCCCGATAACGTAGAGCATCGGCAGGCGCTGGTGGCCGCACTCGGCCGCGAGTCCTTCGGCGGTGAGCCCTCCGCCACGATCAGCTTCTTCGACCTGCAGCCGAAGACCTACCAGCAAGAGATGCTGGAGCAATTGACCACAGAGCGTGCACACGGTCGCAACCGGAACCTGCTGGTGGCGGCCACAGGCACTGGCAAGACCGTGGTGGCCGCGTTCGACTATCGGAGCACCTGCCGCATTGAGGGCGGGCGCCCGCGACTGCTGTTCGTCGCCCACCGCGAAGAGATCTTGCGCCAGGCCATGCGAACCTATCGCGAGGTGCTGCGTGATCCTGAGTTCGGAGACCTGCTCACTGGCAGCCATCAACCCGAGCGATGGGACCACCTATTCGCCACCATTGACAGCGTGACCAGCCGCGACCTGGTGACCAAGGTTGGCGCCGCTCATTGGCACACCGTCGTGGTGGATGAGTGCCACCGGCTGGCCGCCGATCGCTTCGATGCCTTCGTCACGGCGGTTCGCCCGAGTGTTTTGCTCGGCCTGACCGCGACCCCCGAGCGCAGCGACGGGCAACCCATCGCGCAGTACTTCGATGCGCGCCCGGATGGCAGCCCGGCCGTTGAGCTGCGGCTGTGGCACGCGCTCGACCTGCAACTGCTGGCGCCGTTCGAGTACTACGCTTGCGACGACGGCACCGACTTCTCGGCAGTGCCGTGGGACCGCCCAGGTGAACGCGAGGCGGTGGCCAAGCTCGTCACCGGCAACGACGTGCGCGCCCGCCTCGTCGTCAATGAATGGCGCCGGCTGGCGTCCGACGCTTCGCGATCACGCGCCATCGTGTTTTGCGTGTCGGTCGCACACGCGGAGTTCATGACCGACTGGCTCAACCGCGCCGGCCTGCCTGCTGCTTGCGTGGTTGGCGCGACGGTGAGCGAAGAGCGGCGCCGCGCGCCGCAACGCCTCCTTAGCGGTGAGCTGTGCGCGCTGGTGACGGTCGATCTCTACAACGAGGGCATCGATCTGCCCATGGTCGACACGCTGTTGCTGCTGCGGCCCACGCAGAGCCCCGTACTCTTCCAGCAGCAGATCGGCCGCGGCCTGCGCTTGGCGCCGGGCAAGGAGAGTTGCCTGGTTCTCGACTTCGTCGGCCAGCATCGCACCGAGTTTCGGTTTGACCGCCTGTTGACGAGCCTGACCGGCTTGTCGCGTCGCGAACTGGTGGACAGTGTCGAGAACGGGTTCGGCAGCCTGCCACCGGGTTGCCACATCCACCTGCAGCGGCGGACGCGAGAGCAAGTACTGCAAGGCTTGCGTGCGCTGACCACGCAGAATTGGCGCCGTCTGAAGACAGAGTTGCAGACGTATGCCGCGCTGAAGGGGCGAGCCTCCGTGCGCTTGGCAGACTTCCTGCACGACCAGGCGCTGGACCTCGAAGACGTCTACCGCGCCGGCACCGGCCAGGGTCGCAGCGGCTGGACGGCGTTGAAGCGCGACGCAGGCCTGATCGTTGCGGATCCAGGCCCGGAAGAGGACTACTTCAGCCGCCGCTTCGGCGACCTTTTGCACGTGGACGACCCGCGTCGGCTCGATGTGATGGCGACGATCGGCACGCTGCAAGGCCAACGCGACGCACTCGATGCGCATGGTGCGTTGAGCGTGCAGATGCTGGCCTATCAAATCGACGGCCGGCATGAACAGGTTGCTGGCCACGAGGCATTCGCAGAACGTCTGGAGCGTCACCCTTCCATCGCCTCGGAGCTGGTCGAGTTGTCGGGTCTGCTGCAAGCCCGAAGCACCTTGGGAGCCCACGCCCTTCCGGGTCTCGAAGACACGCCGTTGTGCCTGCACGCCGCCTATGGCGTGCGTGAAGTGCTCACGGCGGTCGGTTGGCTGACGGCAGCACGCCGCACGCCGTTTCAGGCGGGGGTACTGCCTTTGACCAGCCGCAAGACCGAACTGTTGTTCGTCACGCTCGACAAGAGCGAGGGCTACCACGACCGCATCTCGTATCACGACTATGCGATCAGCGTGGAGCGCTTTCATTGGCAGACACAGAACAGCGCCGGCCCGGACACGCCCAGCGGCCGGCGTTATCTGGAGAGTTCGACCAACGGTTGGCAGTTCCAGCTCTTCGTGCGGCCGCGCAAGGGCGAGGCATACCGCGCCTGCGGGCGCGCGACGCTGGAGTCTTCTGAGGGTGACAGGCCCCTGAGCATCGTTTGGAGGCTTGAGACGCCTTTGCCAGCGCGGTTGTTCAGGGAGTTCAGCGTATTGCGAGGAGTGTGAAGTAGGCCGCTGCGATCGGGAGGAGGGCGCCGCGCTCGACAGTTGGTCGACTAGGCCGTAGTCATCAGTCGGTCAGATGCAAGCGCTCGTGCGCTGGAACGGATCTCCGCTTCAGACTGGACGGTGACATTCGCGCTTGCGGGTCGAATGTCAGCTGCTTCCGAGACCGGTCCAACGACAGAACCGCCATGAGCGACCGCTGAACTTTAGAAGGGAACGGTCAACAGCGCCAAGGTGGCCATCGGCGTCTTGCTGGTCGCAGACTTGAACTACGTGATCCGGAACTCTCGCTAGAGTCAGCTCTGCGTGGTGCTTCTCTGAGGGGCGAAGCCTCGCTCGTCAGCTTTCCGAGCTGCCCACGCCTGGAGGAAGCGTCTTCCTCATTTCAGCTGCCAGCGCCAGGGCGGCATCTGCAAAGCGCTCCAGCCTTTCGATCCGTTTGAGCATCGCTGTCTGCTGGGCCGCTTCCTTGACCTCGCAGAGCCCCTCCGCGACGAACCTGGAAACACTCAGCTCGACAGTGACGTCCAAGCCGCCCTTGACCGCCTCTGCAAGCCACAACTTCACAGAATCGGCCGACCTCTCGGCCGCAGCGCTGAGTGCGTAGCGGATCAGCTCTCTAGCTGAGTGATCGAGGCCAATGGCGAACTCGAAGAGCCGCTTCTCGTCCTCCGTGGCACCGTCAAGCTCTTCGTCGCGTGGGACATGGGAGAAAAACCTGAGCTCATCTACGTCATCCACACCTAGAGACTTGAGCGTTCGCAGCAGTGGGTCCAATTCCCTGAGCGGCCGCATGTACGGTGGCAGCGTGTGTCGGTTTGCCCAGAGCTTCAGAATGGCTTCAACGCATTCAGCTATGGCGGCATCTCGCGTTGCCTCGGGGGCGAGCTCTGCAGCGGAGATCTTTTCAGCGACGAAGTGCGCCATCCACTGAGCCACGATATCGTCGCCGAGCTTCAGGCCGGCGACGATCCGCTTGCCGAGCTCGATGACTGCCTTAGAGCGATCGAGTGATTCCATCGTTGCCGATCAGGTAGTAGCGGTTGTAGGGCCAGTTGTAGAAGGAGTAGTCGTCCTCGCCGGTCTGGTCTTTCGGAGGCTTGCGACGAACTTTGACGCGGACGATCAGGCAGTCTTCCGGACGGCCGTCTAACAGTGCGTGAATGAACTTGTCGTCGGCACACAGCCGAGTGCCGGTCAAGACGTCACGCTCCTCTCCGTAACCGACGCTGCGCGACCATGTTTCGCTCCTGAGCGTGCCGCCTGCTGAAAGCGTCCAAGTCCTCGCGTCTGGATCCGTCATCGGCTCCAAGGCGTCGAGGATCGTCGGGCAAGGACGCGGGCCCGGGCTGGTCACCTTGCCGGCCCAAGGGTCGTATTCGTCAAGGCGCAGGGAGTCGTTTCCCGTCGTGACCCAACCGAAGAGCCGCATCTCTGGGTCACCTAAATCTCCTCTGTGGTCGACGTGGTCCGCATCAGGCAGGTAGATGTCTCCTGGTTCAGGGCTGGTCTGCAGGGCGGCCAGGAGAGCCGCTGCGTGACGGGAAGGAACGAGCACCGACCCCACCGACACGGTTTCACCATTGGCTGCGTCGGTGGTCGTCCAATGCCCCCAGAGGACTTTCATGCCGTCGTCCGTCGTCAGCTGATCGTCCAGGTACTGTCTGCTCACCTCCCAGCACCATGTGTCACTTGATCGAGCACCACTCGCTGCGCCGGCAATCAGGATCTCGGGGTCGCGTCGGTCAGCGAGCCACCGGCCGTCAGCGCGGGTCAACAACTGCTCTTTTAACCAGTCGTCGAAGGGGTTTTCTTCTTCGTCGGCACGATGGCGTATCGGCTTGGTCTTCAGAAGCAGCCCGGCCACAAGCATCATGGCGTGATAAGACTGATAGACAACGATGTCCTCTACCTCGGGCATGGTGCCGTGCGAGTGTGATGTTTCTCGCCCTCGATAGAGACCGCGCTTGTAGCGCTGATCATCGACATGCCGGTGAGACCCGAGCGACATGCACCTGCGCAAGACTGACCGAGCTCGCCGCTCGATGGATTGCTCGTTCAGTCCGAAGACACGGCCCAAGGGGGCGAACCAATATGGGCCGATGTCGATACCGAAGTAGTACCGCTCATCGTCATCCGCTGCATTCGCGTCCGAAGCTGCGTCATCGACGACATCCCGGTCGCCTCTCGCGTAGGTCTCAACAGCGAGCTCAGAGCAGTTGGCATCGTTCACGACAGCCAGCAGATCCGCCGGCAATGCGCTGACCTCGTGGAGGCGCTTTAGTGCGTCCGACGCGAAATGCCGGATGACAACGTGTTGCTCCCTCGCGGCGGCGCTAAGAAAGGCAAGAAACGGGGCAACGGCGCGGGGTGAGTCCATCGCGCCCCGTGCCAAGGCAAGACAGAGCCACTGGCGAGCGTGCCACTCGTAAAAAATCAGCCCACGGTCAACGAATGGCGCTGGGTCAGCGCTCGACGCGCGACCCGCCAACGCGGACAGCAGGGATGTCCACTCGAGCTGGAGGCAGATTCGGATGCAATGGGTGTGTTCCCACCGCTCTGCCGTGGTGGGGCGCGCTAGACCTGCCCAGAGGTAGCCGGCCAAGGCCTCCTCGCATGAAGATGAAGGTGCCAGAGCGATGTCCCACGGGCCGTCACCATCCCCAGCTTCCAGGACGTCTTCCAGCAGGTCAAAGCCGAAGTTCAGGACCTCATCGGCCTCGTCAGCGGTCAAGTGCAACGCGAGCGGGTCCACCAAGTGGAACAGCTCATTTGCACCCAGCGTGTCGAGCTGCCTGAGGTACCCATTTATCCGAGCGGTCGCGACTTCCCTTTCCGATACGAGGCCCACAGCGTAGATCCCATCGAAAGGACCTTTATTCCCCCAGCCTCGGCGTCCAACGCGGTTGGGTTCGCCGGCAGCCAGCACGAGGGCTGCTTTCCTCAGTCTGTTGCGAACGGACTGAAGCCTCTTGCTGGGTTCCGACAGGTTTCGGACTACGTCGATGAAGTGGTACACGCCGAACCCGTCATCAGAAAGGATTGCACGAAGGTACCCATCGATCTGCGACAAGGTCGCGCGCCGGCACCCTTCTTCGTAGAACTCCCCAACGTACGTGCGATGGCCAATCTTCTTGAGATTCCGTCGTGCCGCGTGGACTGCAGCTGCATCGCAAAGATCGATGCCACTGAAGACAACATCCCAGTCGGGCCTTTCGACGTCGTTGTGGGGTGCTTCCGAGGGGGCAGCAGCCGTCGTCGTCGTCGCTTCAATGGACTCTTTGGCTTCTGATGCCCGGAGCAGGTGCTCCAGGTCCGGAAGTGCGACGGCGAGTGAGTCGGCCAGAATCTTGAGCTGGCTCCAGGTCGACGCGTCGGTGAAACTGATGCGGAGGAACCGATGGGCGATCTGAAGGATCAACGTCTTTCGATCAGCGTCTGGCTCTGCATCGATGGCAGCCTTGACATCGTCGACGCGCTTCCATCCCGTCACGGTGCCGCTCAGAGCAATGGGGGCTGTCTTTGGAAGATGTCCGGTAGCCACCAGGCGGTAGACCGCAACCGGGAAGAGATCGCCGGCAAACCCAAACGCTCGATCACGCCATCGACTCAGGATCGCCAGGCTGGATGATGGGCAGAGACCGACCAATCCCTCAACCAGTCGCTCCCAATCCATGTACTTGTCCCGAGCCATGTGCTCGTACGTGAGCTCCGCCATCCGCGCCAATCGATAGGCGGTTCGAGGCCTCGCCTCGTCTGGGCGAAAGACGGCGTCCGTGAGATCGAGGAACGTCGTCCACCGAGAGAGGTGCTCCTCTCCAATCTTGCTCGCGATGTTGATGGCCTGAGCGAAGTAAGCGGCCGATTCCGACTTGCTGACGCAAAAGATGGCGCGCGCCAACTCCTGTAGATCGTCGACGCGCGTCTCTGCATCGTTGCGTGACGCGGTCAATTGGGCGAAAGCCCTGGTGCTCAGCTCCAGAGACAGGTCGGCCAGGCCGTGCGCCCGCGCGGCGACGCGGCACATTGCTGTGAGAGTGGTCGAGTGGATTTGGTCCTGCTTGTCGATCCACTTCAGGAGTGTGTCGATGTGCGATGGCTGAGTTGCGCTCATGTCGCGCAGAATCTGGATCCATTCGGCAGCAGCAATCTTCTCGATATTGAAGTTCCGCTGGTAGTCCCGCGACGAAGCGGACTTCGTCTGCCCGAGAGCGAATTCGATCTGCTTACTGAGATCAGCAGGTTGACGACCACATGCGATCTCGGCGGCCAAGATGAACCAGGCGAGGACACCTCCAGTCACGAGCTCCAGCAGGGATGCTTCCCGCCCTTTGCTTTGGGATCGCGCAGGCTCGAACTCCTGGCGTACATCCTTGGATGCAAGGTCGATCAGAGCGATTCGCTCACCGCGCAGCGCGGCCTCCAGCGCGTAGGCCCTAACGAGATTGACGCGCTCGGAGTCAAAATCGTGGAGCTGGCGGGGCGGATCTGCCGGCAGGTAGCGCCGCAGCGCCTCTGCCCAGGTCGCATCGTCGCGCGGCAAGCGTCGCAGCGCTTGCGTGATCGCAGACCTGACAGCATCCAGCACGGCGCCGCCCAGCTGCCAGGAGAGTTCCTCTTCTGGCAGCTTGACCTTGGGGTCCGTCAAGATCTTCATTAGACGACGCAGCGGCTCTTCCGGCATCAGATGGGCGACTCGAGTTGCTTCTGCAGCGAGGCCCAGCAGCATCCAAACGTCCCCATCGGCGTGCTCGGCAAGCTCATCCAGGCGTCTGTAGTCGCCGAGATCCACCAGTCGGGCGGCAACGAGTTTCGTGGTTCTCAAGACGGTCGTTCTCGGACGCCATCCCTTCAGAAATCTTGCGGACTCAGCGGGTCCCCGCAGCCTCAAAAGGCCGATCGAAAGTTCAGCGCGATCGGCGTCGTCGATCGCGTCGTCGCTGCGGCCCTTTCGCGGCTGCTTGCTCCAAACGACCAACCACTCCCAGGCCATTCGCAATCTGCTCGTAGCCTCGGGAATGAGGTCGTTGCTGCCGGAAAGCAACACCGCCTCGTACGCATGATGTGAGCCAAGGAATCCGCCACCGAACGTGCGCCTGGAGACAAGTTCCTCGATGCGATCCGCGGCCAGCAAGACGCTGGCAATGTCCGTGTTCCGCTGAATGAGGGCGTTCTGGCGAGCTTCACCAGCCGCTTCCCCCCCGACCCTCAGCGCGAGCTTGGCAGCAGCCACATGGCGCCCTTGCTGTAAACAAGCTCTGAGCGCAAACATCAGGCGTTGCAGCTCGACATCTCGTCGTTCCAGAGGGTTGAGTTCGGGCAGGCTGTCGTTCGAGAGCGCGAGCGCGATCAGCTCGTCCATCCGGTCCGCGGACAACAGCAACTGTGGTAGCGCCGCCGCAACGTACGAACTGCATGCCGCAAGGGGCTTTAGTTTCGTGAGGAATGCGTCGAGTGCGGCCGCATCAGGCTTGAACGTCTCGTTGAACCAGGTTTCCGCCGGTTCGTCCATGAAGTGCAGACCCGAGTCCTTGACGAATAGTGGGCGCCCAAACTCAGTCGCGAACGTACGTACGGCGCTCTCGGGCACCCCAGCGATCTGGGCCAAGATGGAGATAGGCACCAAGGGGCGAAGTACCGCAAGACCCTTGCATATGAGGTCGATCTGACTCGCTTCCGTAGGGCCCGACTCTGCCTTCAGCCTGGCGATCGCTTTGGCCAGCAGGCCTCCGATTGCGCCCTGAACTGTCGTTGGCGTCGGACCGAGCGCCATGAGCATTTCGCCGATGGGCGGGACGCCTTCCATAGCCAACGCCTGAACCCGGGGATTGTCACTGCTGAGATAGGCGAACTCCGCGGCCTCCGTGTCCGTTGCATCGGGGTAGGTCTGCCGCAGGTGGGTGGCGGTCTCTTCCTTGGAGAACGACTTCAGCTTGATCACGACGCTGTCGAGCGGAGCCCCCAGGTGCTCCCGACGGTGGGATCGGCACGTAAAGGCCAAGCGCACCCCGTCCGGCATATCAGCGTTGATCAGGTCATGGACAAAGGCGCGTTCGCCAATCTCATGCGCGGCCATGTACGCGTTGTCAGCCGCGTCGACGATGACGCAAAGGCTCGCTTGAGGAGTACGAGCCCGTAGCAGATTGATCGCTTGCTTGAGCCGTGACACGAACGCCCGCATGAACGCCTTGGGATCGGCGCCGGTGGACGGAATCAACGGGAGGCAAAGTTGCTGCGCCGCGAGTTCGTTCGCGATCTGGACGAGAGCGTCGCGATATCGATGGCGGTACTTCAAGGCCTGACGGTACGTCCCGTCGCCGAAGCAGTCGTACAACACCGCGACCGACCCATCAGGCATGGCACGGACTAGGTGTGCCGACAAGGTGGACTTGCCCACGCCACCGTCTGCATGGATGACCACAGGGCGCTGCGCGTCAAGAAGCGCCGCCAGGATGTCTACCTGCTGCGCGCGCGGGAGCACCTGTTTTGGCTCGGAGATCAATGATGGCGCCGGCAGGAGATCGACCTCAGTCACTTGCAAGACGCGGAGCACGTCGTAGAGCCGAATCGAACGGTCCTTTGCTCCCTCATCTGTGGCTTTGCGGGTGACCAACTCTTTCAGCTGCAGTGGAGCGTCGTTGTCCGGTTCTGACATATACGCGCTCAGATCCTGGCTCAGCAGATTGCGTTGCTCCCACAGATCAGGTTCGCCGGCTTCAACCGAGAAAGCTTCGAAGAAGTTCTGCACGTTGACGCCGGCCGGCTTCGCATAGCGCTTCAGCAGCCGGTCAATTGCACGGTGGCGCGGCGCCTTTACACCGGCGGCGATGTCGGCCAACGCTTCGAGAACGGCCTCGTCCATCGGTCTGTTGGTCAGAAAGCTGAATCGGACCCTCTCGGCCATGACGACGATACCCAGCGTGTTCTCCAAGTCCTTGAACCGTTTGGCGAAGCCCACGACGGTCTTGGCCAGGCCACTTGCCGTCCACGGCTTGTGGGCTTGCTTGGATGAATGCTTGAGCTGAACGTACCGGATGGCGGTGGCCGCTGCCAGGTCCTCGCTGCCGTAGTACAGACCGACGTCAATGACCTCATCGCCGGCGTCTGTCGAGGCATCACCTTCGGCCAGCGAGGCTCCTTCAATGGACACCGCCACAAGACCGTCTTGCCCAGCAAGAAGCCCAAGGCATTGCCGGGCAGCCCACTGATAGTGGAACTGGTCTCCGCTTCTAGAAGGGCCTACAGAACCCAGTGTCGCCATGTGTTTTGACGCTCCCTGCAATGTTTGTCTTTCCGCGAAGCTTACTTTTGGCGCTGGCGTACTACTTACGCCAGTTTGCCCTCTCCGCTGGGTCGATGACCGCAGCGAGTACAAGACCGCACGGGGTCACTCGCGCAGGTTCAGGCCGGAGAGAAGCAGTCAACGGCGTTGCGCAGAGGGCCACGCGCGAGGCCTAAGGCCGCTGTACCTCGTACAACTGACCTTCGTGTTGTCCGCGGTCGTCAGGCCCAGCTGATGGCAGGCAGCGCGAGTTTGGTCCGCGGAGGCGACGGACCGCAACAGCTCCACCGCGACAGGACGACCGCGTTCGTCGAATCGAGGTTCGAGACTGGCAGTCGACGTTAGGCCACGCCGTCGGAACGCGTCCTGGTCCTGACCGCATCTGACTGTCCTTCTCTCGGCTTGTTTAGGGGCGAAGGAATCGCCATATGCTGTTGAACGCCAGGTGGTCTCCCGCGAAAGCATCGCGGAATGGACGTGTCAGCACACCAGATAACCTCAGAGACTTGAAGACCTCCTTGGGCGCAAAGATGAGCGCCTCCGGTGGGCCATCAAAGATGCTTAGGCCCGCGGGATTCACAAGGTAGGTTTGAAGACCCGCTCCATCTGAGGCACGCTGAATGACGCCATTTATGTGCTCGTCCTGGAAGGAGTAGCCAATGACCATCAGCTTGGTTTGCCCGGCATGAAGACATCGATTGAACTCATCGAGATAGCTACTCAACAAGGTGCTGCCTCTAATCGTGGCGTCCTTACTGCCGCCGATGACCAATATTGGCGTCCCTCCCGCGGTACGCCAGTTTACTGAGCCGTGCAACTTGTAGATCGGCTGCACGTCCGTTGCGCTGAAGGTGTCTCCGGACTCAGTAAGGACAATCGGTAGGCGTGCATGCGGTAGGTAGTCGTCCCAGTCGAAGGGAACCTGCAGCCCAGGATATGTTGTGGTGCGCCACCGTCGATGCTCTTGATCGGTCTTGCCAGGAACGTAGTGCAGCTCGAGTAGGAGATCCTGGTTCAGGGAAAAGATGGCATCGAACTCACCGAAGAAGTTCACCAGCCAGTGGCTCGGATCGGAGTTGATCTCAAATCTCTGGGTAGAGAGGACGGTATTCATCTCTCCGAACGCAGCAAGCACGGCGGCTTCAAGTTCTCCAAAGCGGCGTTGCTCGTCCGCTCCCCGGTTCGCTTCTTGGCGCAATTCGGCCAGAACCAATTCAAAGTTGCGCTGCAACTTCAGGCGGCGGAGTATCTCCGGATCCTTGATGCGTCCACAAAGCTCACCAACGAGTTCGGTCGCGAGCCAACCACCCCAGTTCCGGGTGAGGCCGGCGCCTAAAAGGGCAATTCTCATAGGGCTGGGTTCATTCGATTCTCTCCTCGCAATCGCCACTCGGCGATCCGGCCGGCTCAATCCCAGCGTGCAACACCGACACGCGGCCCTACTGCAGCACTTCCTACCCGTGGACCCTTCTCGTCCGAGGCTCCGGTGAGTCTAGACTGAGTGCAGCCGTTCATAGCCCTGTCGTCGAGCGGCCGATTTCGCCAAGAGCCGTCCTTCGCCGTTCGCGCTGAAACTTGTCATGCGCGAATCTCGGATCGGACCGACGCTCGTTACCAGTGATGGGTGCGAGGGTATGGGCAATGCGATTCACTGGGATGCCCGCTTGAAATAGCGCGTCGCCGATCGGCAAATCTCTGTTCCGTCGACAAGCCCTACGACGTGCCCATCCAGATCTTCGGTGTCAAACGCCTCCCACCTCGCATTTAACGCCTCTTCAAATCTTCTCAGATACAAGATCGGAGTTACTCCGGTGAACCAAGGGAACGCCTCTCGGCCTTCCGAGAAGTTCCTAATCGTCCACACGTTCTGCTGGGGGACCAGCTGCGGGTAACAGACCAACGAGTCGGAAACCTTGAATCGTAGGGAGAAATTGTCTGCACTTATGTCATCCGCGTTTTCGTGGCTGATGTCACCTTGGTGCAGCACTACTTCCTCAGCCGACCCAATCAAGTCCATCACCTGGGCGAGTGTCATGACAACCTCGCCCGTCGACCAGACAGCAAGATCCATTTCCGGAATTAACGGGTGCAAACGAAGACACTGTTGTCGACTTAGCTTATCCGATCCGTCGAGTACCCGCATTGCCCACCGTACCCATGCACCCACCGAGCCCCCAGGGAATGCCTGGGTGCGTCGAGCATCGATGTTGTTCTCGCGCGCTTGAATGACACCATCAAGGCCAACCAGTTGTCCAGAAACTACCGATTGATAGACGATCGATCCTGGCCGGGAGTCGTAGCTCCTTTCTGCCAAGGCGACTCGGCCAAGGAGTGCGCCCTCTTCCGATGTGATCGGGAACAATTGATCCCCACTGCCTCCAACGCGATTCAGTAAGTTCTTCGCTGGCATTGTTTTCCAGTCGTTTGGAAGAGCAACGAGAAATGTGCTTCCTTTCCCAATCTTTGTCCGAATCTCGACAGAACTTGTCGGGCAGATGCTTCCGACAAGCCATGCGAGCATGTTGTCGCGCTTCTCCGGGTCAACATCCTTTTTCAACTCTCCGAAGATCTCGCTGAATGCGCTAGCAAATGCGCCATCGAATGCGGAGCGTTGGACTATCGAATCGAGCATCGACTCCAGCTTCGCGTCAGTGATCTTTACGGAAACTCGGGTGCCAGACCGAGGAAGTATTTCGTCTGGGCTCGGTTGAATTAGCGCGGGGCGTGATGACAGTCCGTCATCAAAGCGCAACTGCCAGTTGAGCTTGCTCTCGTCCTTTACCGCCTCATAGCGGCGCGTTGTCACGCGGACCTCACTTCCTAACATGAACACCGAGAAGAACCCGATGCCAAATTTCCCGATTGGCCGAAAATTGGAGCGCGCGAGACCAGGTAGCTCCTCCCGCATCAAGTCGCTTGCCCAGAGAGATGTTCCGAAATCGAGCAGGACGTTCGATAGAACGTGACGGCTCATGCCGATTCCGGTATCGGTGACTTCCAGCCACCAATTGACTTCGTCCGCTGGCTGCACGGTCACGTGAATCTGCCCTTCTTCAGCCGCCGCGCCGCCCAGCGCACGCAGGGCGTTAACGGCGTCCAGGCCATTCTGCAAAAGCTCTCTCAGTGGCGCCGAGTAGCTGTCGCCGTAGAGCGCCGCGCCCCCAAGGCTTGCGATTAATTGTGGGACGTTGCCAATGCGTGGAGCTACATCGAGGGGTTCCCACCCGCGAACGGGTAGCTGACGCGCGAACGCATATGCCGACTCGACGCCGAGAACACGAGTGGCCGCAAAAGGTTGTCGACCCTCTTCCTCCAAGATGACACGCGCACTTTGCAGCTCCTTATCGACCATCCTCGCTGCGTCAAGCGCCAGCCACCACGAGGATCGTTCTGAGGTAATGAAGGCCGATCCCGAGGTCAACCTCAGTTCCCCGTTTATCGTGCGCGTCGGTTGCCCCATCTTGGCTTGGAAGCGCCAGTGTTCCGCCGATATTCCTTGAGGCTGCCGAAGCGCGAACAAGAACCAGGGGGCCCTCTGCGAATCGAGGTGCGCCGCATCTGCCGTTCTCAGGAGGAAAGCGACTTTGAGCGCGTCTACCTCCCAATTTGCCGGTAAGAGGAGCGACGGGCAGGACAGGTGCCGATGCGAGAACTCGGCGACAAGCTTTTCCGGCGCCCAATGGTGACTCGCCGCCACCTGGCCGATCAAGTCTCCATAGTAGGCACGCAGTTCCTGCTGTTCTATCAGGAAGAGACTCTCGTCGTTTCCAGCGATTCGCCAGGAGGTGCTGGCGAGTTGGTGCGCCTGCTCTGCATGGAGATGTCGCAGCACCTGAAAGATGATGGCCTTCTCATCGGAACTTCCGGCGCTCGGTTCGAGCCCCGCTCGGCGCTGAGCGACCAGATCCTGCCACTGGACCGTTTGCTTAATCTCCGCCAGACCGCCCGGGTACGCCGCCAGCACATGGGCCGCGTCGTGGAGCAAAAAGGCTCCGCCCAATACGTACGCTTCGGCCGCGTTAATTGGGTATCCCTCGCCGGCAATCTCCGCTGCGACCCGCCAAAGCGCGTCCAAGTGAGTGATGTCATGAACAGTAAGGCCAGGCAGTTCGCTTCCCAACGTCGATACGAGATCGGCTACCCGTCCGCGAAAGCTCAAGAACGACTGGCGCAGGACTTCTCGCGGTGCATCGAGGGCATCGCCCTGGCGAGCAAGAGTGGCTTGCCAGAGCGGATAGGAATCTAGAGGCGTGTGCATCTTCATAGTCTTCCACAAACGATGAGGCTCAGACTGCCGAAGAATCGGCGCCTCCAAAAGGTTACGTTCGCCTGTCGGAGTCCGGGTGATAGCTGCGCTCGGAGCGCTGATGGTTAGAGGCGCCTGAGGCGCGCCATGGCGTTGAGACAACGTTCACACCAGCCAATGCTGGCTCGCGGTGGCTGAGCAAGTAGAGGGTCCCGTTGTGCCGGGGCGACCCGAGCTTCCCCAGGCATTGCCTCACTATCACCGGTTGCGCCGCATCTCGAGCTGGTCGATCTCGCCCAAGACCCTCAATACCGTCTCGACATGCTGCAGATCGAAGTCGTCCCGATCCGGCTCCTCGTGGGTGCCCTTGTTCAGAAGCGTCCAAACCAAGTTCTCTTCGGGAATACCGAGAATGGCTCTCAAGTTGTCGAGGAGAGGCTGCTTACTTGCGTGCGCGAACGTTGGCGTCCCTTGCAGCTTTGTGCGAAGGGAGTCGCACAAGGTGCGCAACTGAGGCTCCTTACTAGGCCCATCAAGCTGGACGGAGATATTGCCTACGCGGTGCGATTCGAGCCACTTCCATGCCTTGTGCGTCAGCATCTCGAGCGATTTGCGCGCGTGCGACAGCGCGTCGCGAGGGTCGAAGCGTTCATCGATCGCTTGGCGCGCCCGCGATAGATAGTTTTGACTGCCAGCATCCGGATTCACTCGTGGCTGATGGTCGCCGCGATGGTGCAGCAGTACATACTGTTTGCAGTCGGCACGCAGGTCCTGCGGCAAGTGGTTCTCCACATCCTTGACGAATTCCGGGCTGTGACATGTGACGACAATCTGCATCTGCCGAAAGCGCTCGGACTCGAAAATCGCCTCGCGGATGCCGCTTCGGTGGTCGTGGTCGATCGCGTTGATCGCGTCATCGAAGATGATGACTGGAGCGCGTACGTTTTGCGCCTTCGCCAGCAATATTGCGAGCCCAAGGCATCGAATGTGGCCTTCGCTGAGCGCCTTCAACGCGTTGACGTGCCGCGGCGGGTCGCCGCGGAACGCTATCTCGATAATTCCCTCGCCGGTGAGCGGCAGGCGCAAATCAGCTAGCTTGTCTTCCTCCCGGTCTCCGTGGTTGAACTCGTTGTAAAGCTCCAAGGTCAACGCATTGAGGTCCGCTATCAGAAGGCCCGGAAGTTGCTCGCGGAACCGAGCAAGAAGCCCATAGAAGCTGTCGTAGGCCTCCTTGATTGGACCGTCGCGGCGATTGGCTTCGAGTTCCGAGGCTGCACGCCGCGTCAGGTCCGAATTGTCTTGCTCCCACTGCGAGATGCGTGCACGGGCTCGTGCAGCGTCGTCGACGATCCGGCTGTGCCTAGTGCCGTTTTCTGCCATCCACACCCGTGCGTCATTCAGGCGTTGTTGCTCGGTGAGGTCGGCGTCGCGCACCCGCAAGGATTCGCGTGTCCTCACGTCCCGCGCAGCTGCTTGGTCCGCCACCTCCATGATCTGCTCCAGCGACGGCGTGGCGCCGGTTGCGTCCGTCTCTGGCGAGTGGACCGCAGTCCACCAATCATGCGTGTCAGGGTTGGGAGGCAGCGCGCGCAGGTAGGATCCAACGAGAGTGTCCGCTGGGTTCTCGCCCCGCAGGAACTCCTCGAGGTTGCCAAGGCCAGTTCGAAGCGCGCGGCTCGCCTCGCCGCGGGACTGGCGAAGCTGTTCGTGGTCTGCTTCTAGCCTCGCAAGTTCCTCGAGTTCCCTCAACCCCCCATCGGCTCGCTCGAACGGGTTGATGGCGGCGTGCTCGATTGGCGTCAAACAGGCGGGACAGTGCTCGGGATGATCTGCCCGAAGTGCTTGGACCGCGATGAACATGTGCCGGAACGAGACTTGACTCCGTCTTTCGTCGAGTGCGCGCTGAGTCCTGGACCAAGCCTCGGCAGCAGTGCTAGCGTCCGCATAAAGTTGCGCCATACGGTCGCGTGAATTCCAAGTCACCGTCGGCAGCATTCCCCGCAGCTTGGTGTCGAGATCTTGAAGCCTTCCAGGCGCCTCGGGCGAGCCCACAAGAGCTTTGAGCCCGTCGTAGCTGAGTCCTTCGATCAACGTCCCAGCGTAGTCGCCCGCCAGTTGATCCAGAGCCCGAAGTTGCTCAGCCTCTCCGTCGCGAGTCGCTTCATCAGCACGCAGAGTCTGGCGGCTGACCCCGAGCTGCGTCTGCGTCAAGGTGCCAAGGTTGAGTGCCGCATCCATTTGCTCGTTGAAGTGCGAGGCAAAATCGTTGAACTGCTCCATCCCGAACAGGGTTGCGATCAAGTCGCTCCTGCGACCAGGTGAAGTGGCTGCTATGCGGGAGAAGTTGTCGATCCGATTTTTCTCTATGAAGAAGAACCGGAACGCGTCCTCGTCGGCAGCCACGCGCACCTCGCGGCCTGCCGCATCCGTAGCAGTCAGAACCGGCTCGACGAAGCGGCCGGCGTGGATGTTGGTGAGATAGTCGCGCTGCTCGACTCGTTTTGACTCAGCCTCTTGGACGGAGCCGCGCAGAGCGTATTCGAGCGCTTCGCAGAGGCTGCTCTTCCCGCTTCCGTTTGGCCCGTAGCAAAGCACGAGGCGCCTCGTGAGGTCGAACACTTGGGGATCGCGAAAGCCTCGGAACGGGCCTAGTGTGAGCTGCCTCAGGCGCCACCATGGCCACTGCCCCTCAGGCACCACCTCGGGTAGATGCGGCAGATCCGCCGTCGTGCCGGCCAAGTCCTGTTGGGCGAAACGCGCTAGAAGTTGAGAGCGGTTGTTGTGCTGCCGGGCTGTCCCGGCGATCGCGTCAAAGTTCGCGAGCACCAGGTTCGCGAATCGCCGCGCCCGCACCGGAGCTTGGCGTTCCGGCGAGTGCAGCCATCGCACGAAGCGCTCAAAGTCTTGCCTTGCGGTTCCCATGTCGCCCTCCAACGGCTCCTCGCATGCCTCTGGCGTGGGCGCTGGGCATGAGACATTCTAGGGAGTGAGTTTCCCGTGCTTCCGCGAGAAGCGCGGGATTCAACCATCGACCGCTTTAGCACTAGGAAGCGAACCAATGTGTCGCGACCATGATCGGCAGCAATCGCTGCATAGCTGGCCCATACTTCATCGTAGCGGCGCATGCTGGAAAAGACGCGCGCTCATCCCGAACTCTCTGTGAGGACCATTAGCATCTCAGCTATCACGGAGAAGGCTTCTTCGCCCTCGAGAAAACTGAGTTCGATGGGCTCGAACCCGGACCGATCCGAGTCTGGCTGCAGTGTGACGCGCTCGTGCCTCCACCCACCGTCCTCAGCCGGCACTTCCTCGCTCACATAGAGCTTGACCGTGTACCGTCCACCGGTCTCAGGGTCCGCGATGCTGCGGTGCTGAACCACCACCACCTTGCCTTCACGCGTGCCGGCCGGGTTCGCACGGAACAGACACCACGAGCCGTTCGGAATGCGGCGGTTCATCGACTCGCCCACGACCTGAGCGACGAACAAGCCGGCTTGGGGACGCACCCAGTCGGGCAGCGCCACCCAATCGTCCGCACCATCCTCCAGGGTCTGCGTGTCCGAAAACGCGCCTGCGGCGAATTGCAAGTCGATCACTGGTGCGGCAACGACGCCAGCATCGCGTTCTTCTTTCGTGACCCGTCGCAATGGGACGACATTCGACGGCGCACTGTTCCTCGCGGGCGCGGCGACTTCCACCTTGTCGGCGGCACCGATCGCAGTCACCGCACGCAGCCGTGACCGCAGGTAGGCCGCCAGCGGCGCATCGGTGCAGTAGACGTAGCAGCCTTTCATTCCCCGGGTCATCAGAGTCCGATAGGTGTTCTTGACGATGGCATCCGCCAGGGCAAGAGCGCCCGCTGGCTCTGACTTCAACATGGCCTTGAGGCCCTTGACCGATTGATCAGACGATGCACGCTTCGCCGCATCGCTCACGATGCGACCGTCGCGGTAGACCAGATCTGGGCCGATGATGACGCCCACGTAGTCCAGCTCCAGCCCTTGGCAGGTGTGGATGCATCCCACTTGCTCCACCGACCCCGGGGTCACGATCCACAGGCTGCCATCCTTGTCCAGGTTCCAGCGCCGCCGGTAGTCGAACTGGGGGAGCTCGATGTCCCAGGCTTGCGCGTCCTTCTTGCTCGGCCACTTCCAGCAATAGCCCGCGACAACTCGCGACCGGTTGTTGGCGCGGTTCTTCAGTTCGACGAGCGCGTGCAGATCGGCCGGGTTGTCGAAGACGCGGAAGTCGTACTCGGTGGAGTCCAGCGTCGGGTTCGCGGTCTCGCGGATGTACAACGTGTTGTCGAGCCAAGCGAGATAGCCGTCTGAGCCATTGCACCTGAACTGCGACGAGAGCTCCAGTTCGGTCACCTCGGCGCCGAGGTCCCGCGCGTGTCGCCGTAGCTCCTCGGTGTGGCCGATGTCGAGCAATGTGACGCGCTGGTCGTCGTCGACGAAGAATACCGTGCAGAGCGCGGATCGGATCAGTTCCTTCACCTGGTTGTCGCCCAGGTTCCGGTACAGCCCGCTCTTCTCATTGAGGCGGTGTGCCTCATCCACGATCAAGGTGTCGTAGCTGTCGGCCTCGTCGTTCACGAACGCGCCCGAGCCGCAGAACAGATTGCTGATGCGCGTCTTCGTGAACGTGCCAGTCAGCTTGGCTTCGTAGACGGCCCGAGGCGCCGCATTCTTCGACACGTAGCGCACGTTGCGCTTGCGTGCGATGAGGGCGCCGAGCAGGTTGATGGCGATCACCGACTTCCCCGTCCCCGGGCCGCCTTGAACGATCACGACCTGCTTCTTCGCTGCTGCGCGCCCGTCGGCCTCGAGGATGGTCTCGTGTGCCACCTTCTGGTCGTCGATCAGCACGAACTCCGGCTTGCCCTGCAGCAGCCCCGCCACGCTGTCGATCAACATCTTCGATGGCCGGATGCGCCCATTCTCGATCGCGTACAGCGTACCCTTTCGATCACCGTGGTGCACATGCTCGCGTATGAAGGCCTGCAGCTTCGCGCGTTCACGCGCCAGGAACAGCGGCGCACGTTCGAGGTGCTCGCGGTAGTGAAGGTGGTCGATCTCGCCGTCGCGCGGGTGGTTGTGCAGGTAGGCGCAAGGCTGCAGCGTCATGGCGCCGTCCTGCACTGCGGCGTTGAAGTCTTGCAAATAGGCGGCGTACGACCAAGCCTGATACGACGGGTGCGTGCCTTCGCGCTCGCCGGCGCGACCGCCGCGGCGCGCCCACACGATTGCATCCTTCTCGCTGCGGCGGGACTCCGACCACTGCTTGAGCTCGACGATGATGACCTTCGTGCGCGAAGCGGCGTCTTCACCGGTGATGACGAAGTCGATGCGCTTGGAGCTTTGCGGCAACTGGTACTCAATGGCCACGCCCGCGTCGTCTGGAATCTCCTCGTCCCCCAGCACCTTGGCCATCTCCAGCAGCGAGTGCTTCCAGGACTGCATCTCGGATGGGCCAACGCCGCTCCCCGTCGCGCTGCGGTAGTGACGCGACACGACATCTTCGATGTCGTCGCGCAGCGCGTGATGCAGGAACTGGCTCTTGCTCGCCTGGTAGATGATCACCGTGGGTGGCTGCTCACAGTTCGTCGTACTTCTTGCTGTTGCCGCGCGCTCGGTCGACCGGGTACTTCAGCGCGTTGAGCTTGAGTTTTGCCTGCGCCGCCGCGATCGGGTCTACGCCCAACGCATTCGCCAGCTGGATCAAGTACAGCAACACGTCCGCCACTTCAGCGCCAACGGCCTCGCGCTTCTCAGGCGCGAGCGTGCGGCTCTGCTCTTCGGTCAGCCACTGGAAGTGTTCCAGCAACTCTCCGGCTTCAACGACAAGCGCCGAGGCCAGGTTCTTCGGAGAGTGGAACTGCTGCCAGTTCCGGTCTTGGGAAAACTGGTCGAGCTGCTCTGCAAGGTTACGAAGGGAGTCGGTCATCGCTGTCGAGTCACGATCGAAGGGTAGGCATTTGCTGTGCCGGGTGCTGCAGTATCGGTCCTGAATCAAGGAGCCTTCGGAGCAACTTTCCTTCAGTCTCATTTGAGCAAACCGCGCAAGCTGGACCTCTGCGGGCGCTCAGGCGCCACGGGTCAGCACTTCGACGTACGCGGCATAGCTGAAGCCACGGTTCTTCTTTTGTCCTGTCAGCTCCGTCACGATGCTTGCTCTTCCAGGAAACGTGGCACCAACGGGAGCAGTTCGAACAGTCGCAGAGCCACTACGCCCGCGCGCCGCGGCGCGGCGCGGCGCGGCGCGGCGCGGCGCGCACCCTATCAAAGATTGCTTGAATAACGCCGCGCAACATTAAAGGATTCTTCAATATGAGGCGAGTGATTTAAGGCTCCGTTGATGCGGTGTTGCGCAAGTCTTTCGAAAGGACTTCCGACTTGCCGGCCGCTAGACCATCGAGCAAGTTCGCCCACGCCTGAATCATTCGGCGGCGTTGCTCGAGATGAGTGGTTCGGTCGTAGCTTCCGCCCAGTTCTTCGTCAGACACGTGGGCAAGATGGCGCTCGATCACCTCGCGGTCCCATCCCAGCAGTTCACGAACCAGCGTTCGAGCCGTCGCCCGGAAACCGTGACCCGTGATCTCCTCTCTGGTGTCGTAGCCGAGCGTCCGAAGCGCACTGTTGATGGTGTTGTCGCTCATGTATCGCGTTGCCTCGGATCGCTTGGCCATGCTGCGGAAGATCGGCCCGGTCGGGCCCGTCAACGGCAGCAGGTCGCGGAGGATGTCGATCGCTTGTGTTGGCAACGGCACGAGGTGGGCCGGGGTTCGAGGGTCACGCTTCTTCCATTCGCGCAGCTTCATCTTCTCCGGCGGGCAGCGCCATAGCGCTCCTGCGAGGTCGACATCCTCCCAGTGCGCCAGGCGCAGCTGCCCGGGTCGTTGGAAGAGCATCGGAGAGAGCTGGAGCGCTGCCCGCGTGATGACGTTGCCGTTGTAGGCCTGGATGGCGCGCAACAGTTTCCCGAACTGTTCGGGGTCGGTGATGGCAGCGTAGTGGCGTGTCCGTGGCGCCGGCAGGCCACCGGTCTTGCTGTTCACGAAGTTCTTGGCTGGCTCGAGTGCACCGACGTCCACGGCGTACTGGAAGACGTGCACGACTGCCTCGCGAACGCGCTGGGCCGTCTCCAGGTGACCGCGCTCCTTGATGCGATGCAGGCATCGTACGAGCTCGGTCGGCAAGATGGAGCCCATCGGGCGGCTGCCGATCCACGGGAAGATGTGCAGCTCCAGATGCCGAATCACCTTCGACGTGTACCCGGCCGACCATTGATGGTCCTTCTGAGCCTGCGCGTGCCACGTTCGGGCCATCAGCTCGAAAGTGTTCAGCCGTGCGACGCGCTCGCGTTCTTGATCGACACGCCGGGCCTCCCGAGGATCGACCCCATGCGCCCGCTTCTCGGCTTCCGCCCGGGACCTCTTTCGCGCCGTCGCGAGCGTTACCTCAGGGTAGGGCCCGAGGCTCAACTTTAGGTCCGCCCCTTCGCGCTTATAGCGGTAGAACCATGCTTTGCCGGCCGGACGCACGCGAAGGTAAAGGCCCTCCCCGTCCGACAGAAAATATTCGTTGCCGCGCGCTGCGGCAGCCTTGATTTGAAGGTCGCTTAACTGTCCCATGTGTACCCCAAAACGGACTGAGATTGAAAAACAGTCTGGGGTACACGAAAGTGCCCTTGCAAGTGCGAGACGTACTGGGATTTAGTGAACTATCTTGAGCCGCCGTTTGCCGCCTAAACCCTTGATTCACAAGGGTCTACGAGACTGTCTGGGTCAAGAAAACACTGCTTGAGAATAAGCAATGGTGGCCTGGGGCGGAATCGAACCACCGACACGCGGATTTTCAATCCGCTGCTCTACCAACTGAGCTACCAGGCCGTGAGCCTGCGATTATAGCTGACGCGCTCGGGCTGCCCTCACAGGCCACCGCCGCGCTTGTTGCGCGACAGGTCGACACCGAGTTGCTTGAGCTTGCGGTACAGGTGGGTACGCTCGAGGCCGGTCTTTTCGGCGACGCGCGTCATGCTGCCGTTCTCTTGCGCCAGGTGGAACTCGAAATAGCTCTTCTCGAACGCGTCGCGCGCTTCGCGCAACGGGCGGTCGAGGTCGAAGCTCTGCTCGGCCTGCGGGCCGAGCATTAGCGGCGTCGCCGGCAGCATCGCGCCACCGGTCATCGCGGCTTCGACAGTCAGGCCGCCTTCGCTGTTGTGGTGCGGGGAGTTCGGCTGCGCGGCGTTGCGCGAGGCGGGCTTGGCCAGGCCTTGCTCGACCGCGCGCAGCAGCTTCTGCAGCGTGATCGGCTTCT
>Ga0307510_10000876_pt1 | contig 31663 bp, 33 predicted proteins | sample 12_EM_MG_FD_207224 | JGI IMG/M metagenome (GOLD analysis project Ga0307510, IMG submission 207224) | Populus trichocarpa ectomycorrhiza microbial communities from riparian zone in the Pacific Northwest, United States - 12_EM | ecosystem: Host-associated > Plants > Roots > Unclassified | place... | reverse complement strand
ACCGTATGTGATGTGTGCGATTCCGCCGTTTGTGGGCTTTGGGCCTTTGGTAGGGCGGCTGTGGTAACGGTCTATCGTTCAAGTTGTCGTCCTGAACTTGACTGTGATGGAGCGTTGATGCCGAACGCGCACCCACTGCGCACTGTATGGGGGTGGGGGTTCGCCTTTCGCTGCTTACTTTTGCCTTGCTTCCCGTCGAATCCATCGTGTGGTTGTATAGCGTTAACGTGTCTATGCTCACCGGGGTTATCAAATCTTCTCGTGTTTTTCATGTGTTTTGCCACTACAATTGTTATGTCTGAGTCTCCGAGTAGCAGTTCGACGGAAAGTGTTTTGCACTTTTTTGGCTAATCGTTGAGTACGTTGGGTGTCCAATTCGTATGCGTAGGTACTTTAGGAGGTGGTACGTTACAGTTTCTTGTTCGTCTCCGCATGGGTATCTGGCGCCGTCGATCAACCTGAAGCGTTTTTGGTATGAGTATAGCGGTGGTCGTGAGTTGCGTTAACAGGCTCGCTAAGCGTCGGCCGCATATTTCGTTTCGGTGTTGCCTATGGGCGTTGCCATGGGCCATAAGTGGGCCATATTATTTCATTAATTATTTCCTTTATTTTCCTACCTCTGTCGGAGTTGCTTCTTCAATTGCCACTCCCTTTTGGCTTTTATGTCGTGTTCCTGCTTGATTGCTGGGGGGTTGATTAGCAGATTTTTACGCAGGAGCATTGATAGGTCAGAGAGATTGGAACTTAGTCGTCTGCTTGCTCGTTACATTTTATCCCCTCCGAGCCTCAGACCATCGTGTCACGCTTCCCTTTTTTTTATCTTACAGCAACGCGTAGAGCTTCTGTTGCTATGTGATGGCTTCTCCGACTTTATCACTGCCAGTGGCAGCCTGTGGCAGGTGCATGGCAAGTCGGATGCCTCCATTTCCGCTTCGCGTACCGTGTGCTGGCTCGCTGATCCAAGGTGGTAGTGCCGGGTCTTCCTGTCCTTCCCTGCCCTTGTTAGCACTTCCGTCCGTCGCACCTGCCTTTCCGTCGACCGCGGCTCCGTCCGTCCGCGTATATGTATCTCCTCCTCTACCTCGGCTGCCTCTTTGATGGATTGGCTTTTCTCACTTTAAGTGTATCACTCTGCTGTGTTTCGAGGGTCCCATACGGCTTTCTTACTCGATTTCGACCTTCCCCGAGAAAGCCCCTTTGGTTTTCCGAGTTCGGCTCGCCATTCCACTTCGACCTACTTTTTATTCGACCTTTTTGCATATAAATGGCGGTAATTGATTCCCATAACCATGACACAAATGACCTGGCCGTCAGCGACACTCTACCTCGCACTTGTTCTCACTGCAGGCTGGCGAGCACTGGCCGTAAACGATTGGTCTGTTCCATGCACTGGGGGAGAATGCTCCTGGGACTTGCCTGCTGACTCCGGTGCCTCGGGGTCCATCCACATTGTCCGTTTGTCTCTCTGCCAGAAACCATCGCTTTTACGAACCCTCACTGACTGCCCTACGCACACACATAGTGGGGTCCTTCCACTGCCATTTCGGACATCACCACGGCCTCTGGCTGGAGAATTACCAGTTGTGACCCAATTTCCACGACCCAAGACATTCAGCTCGTTTGCGAGGATGACAACCTCGACTGTGGCCACATCTTCCAGGGGGGGCCCGTGAATACCATCGTTCGTCTACCAGATAGCGTATGTTGCCTTCGCTGCTGGTAAGTTGATCTGCTAGTTGACTCGCTAACAGTGTGGCCCGATGCCATTTGCTCGCGTGGGCCAGCATGGCTTCCTTCAACCCAACGTGTCTTCGAGAAATAATCGCTTCAATGGAGCCCAGATCCACGTGATGTCGCTCGATACCAACTATACGACCATCACTCCGCCGCAGTACGTGCTTTCTCATCGGGAGTTGGCAAGGTTCACGCCGACCTTTTTTTTGCAACAGAAATGGTGGCGTCCATTTCTCCTTGTGGGGCGTGAATATGAAGGGTGCTCCGGACGTGGCATCGTTGGTGCGGAGACGCCACTGGCGGACGCAGTCACAGGACGGTCCGCATGTCAATATCAATCGGCGCAACTTTCTTGCCCATGAATTGAATGGTCCGTGAGGTCTCACGACATCAATATCTCCTTCATTGGCACGGTGGGCGACGCGCTGATCTTCTTTATTTTTCACGCACATGTACTGTACGTACTTGCGACACTTACAGCTTTGAAGGACAGCCTGAGCTCCCTGTTCAGCAAGTCGCTGAAATCGCAACCGATCCACTTTACAGGATCAACTAACCTTTTAAACATGAGTATCCAGTGCCCCACTAATGCTAACCCTCCTATAGACCCGAGCGCATCCGTCTTCCTCGACGCTGGTGCCAACGTGAACGCGACTGTCGGCCTTTTCGCCGTCGTCGGCGGCACGTTCCCAAAGATTTCAAAGTTTGATTTGCTTTTCGGTGCGTACAGCAACCTGGATATGTTAGGCAGAATCGCAAAGCGATTGACGCGTCGATCTCGACGTAGCCCTCGATGGCACCATAGACGCTAATTTAAGCGTCAGGGCCAATGCCAGTGGACAAGTCAGCTCTGATGATATCACACTCTTCGAAGCAGGCATTCCAGGTCTCACATTTCCCGGGTAGGCTCTCTGAAATCTCTCATTGTAGGGAGGTAAGCGTCAGTCCACTGATGGATGCATCACAGCATCCTCGAAATCGGTCCCGAATTCAAAGTGATCGGCCGGATTGACGCTAGCCTCAAAGCCAGCGATATCGAGGCGTCCGTCAACCTCAAATACGATCTCAGCGACGTCAAGTTCCATTTCCCACCCCAAGCCAACTCGAAATCTGGTGCCTTCAAGCGGGGCACGAGCCGTGAGTCTCCTCCTTGCTTGTCCTTCGGTCCTCACCTCATGTCCCTCATCGCCACGCCACGCCCCCCGCCACGCCCTGCCATGCCCCGCCCCGCCATGCCACGCCCTGCCATGCCCCGCCACGCCACGCCACGCCACGCCCTGCCATGCCCCGCCACGCCACGCCACGCCCTGCCATGCCCCGCCACGCCCCGCCCCACCAATCTTCAATAACTGATTGACCGACACCGAACGACCGACAACTCATTGACCACGACATCGTAGACGTGACTGCCTCCACCAACCCAGACGTAGGCCTCACATTCGAGGCGACAGGACACCTCATCCCACAGATCGACGTCGCGTTGAAGGCGTTCGACAAATTCTCAAGTAGCATATTCGTGAACCTCGATGCATCGACAGACGTTATCATCGCCACATCAACCGCACATGACGCACAGGCGTGCTTGAGCGCGATCACGACGCTCGATGTCGGTGTCGGTGCGCAGGCATCCTTCTTTGACATATTCGACGCGTCGGTGCGCGATTCGCTCTTCAAAGAGACCTTCCCATTGGTGCACGTGCGCATCACCACGTCCTTATCATCATTCGCTCTGAATGACGACCTGACCATGACGGCAGAACAAATGCTTTGGGCCGCCCCACTCTACCTCTGCTGCCCTTGCTGCCCGCCTGTCGCACAACGGCCCTGGTACCCCAATGCTGCCGCCGCTCACCAACACAGCCGCGCATCGGCGCGACGCTCCCCGGGCACCGCACGCGCCACCTGGAAGGTCTGTCGTTCCTGCGCAACCCAGGGCCGGCGTCGTCTTGCAGTGCCCATTGGTCCCACCATTGCCACCAAACGTAACGGTGGCTATCAGCTTGAGTATCCCTTAGACGGGACGACCTTATTGCCGTTACTGCGATATCAGGAAGGCCCTGTGCACTTATAGAATGCATGTGTTACATGCCGTGAGTATGCAGCTACTACCTATCTTGTGGGATCTGTCGGTCGTGCTGTACCTTGTCAGAGCGAGCCTCGTAAGACGAATTCGAACGCAACCTTCAATAAGCACGGTGGCCCTTTGATGATAAGATACGGTCACGTTATATGAAAATTTACCGAGTGGTCCCTTACCCTTATCATCGTGTTACTCCTCACCTTTACACGTAAAATGTGCCCAACACACACGTAAGTCCAAGACCACCTGTCAGGGTTATGAGGGCACCAGTGTCCAAACACCGATTCATGTCTGGGAGAGAGGTAAACCGCCATGCGCCCGCAATGCATATTCAACGACTATTACAAGACAGAACAGATAAAAAAAAGGAAATTGAGAGTCAGGTTAGGTAGTACGGAGGAGGCGATTAGAGGGGGGTTATGACGGATTCGCATACTAGCACAGGTAGAGTAGGCTGGGGTATGATAACACCATACTGCTGCCGCACCCGAGGAGGTTGAGAGATTTGCTTTTCTTACCATTTCTTTTTGATTTTCGAACAGGGACCGACCAGGCGGTTTATCTTCCTTCCATTCCTTCCGCACCCATTGAGTCGGCACATGCTCACTGCTGCTTGCACTCTTCCGGGTTCACGTTCGCCGGTGGACCACGCCCCGCTCTTCCTCCCCGCCCTGCACCGCGGCGCGGCGGCGGTAAGTCGTCATCATCCGAGTCATCCTCGAAGTTTATCAGCAAGAGAATTAAAAAAAGTCCGAGACGAGACGTACCACCCCGTCAAGGTCGTCATCGTCAAGGTCATCATCGTCATCTTCATCGTCGTAATCGTCTTCGTCTTCGGAGATCATATCGTATTCGAGCGCCTTGCCGGTGAAGTAGTCAATAGCACGTGGTATGATCTACAGAGGCAGGAAGTAGAGGTGAGAGCTGTTCAAATAACAGAGGCCCAATTGAACGTACTTTCTCCTTGATGTCCTCGCCGATTTGATAGTCAATCTCCAATTTCTCCTCAAGCTCATCAAGCTCATCTTCGCCAATCTCTCCCGCCTCGATCGCCTCTTCACTTGGGGCAACAGGAGGAGAGAAAAAGTTGAAGAAAGATTCCGTTGGGTGAGCTTTTCGTACGAGTCGCGTGCGATTTGTATCTAGTAAATCCGACATGAGAATGATTAGAACTATTAAAAAAATATTGGCACGCACTTTTGTTTCGTTGCTTCTTGATCTCGAACTCCTTTGTCAAATCCTTCTCATCTTTCCACTTTATATCCGTCCCGATTGCGCGGTCATACACGAAATCTCCAGAATAGCCGACCTCCTCGCGATACACGTAAGTCTTCTCGAGCATGTCATTCTCGAAATATTCGTTTGATGAAAACCCAAAGATGAGCTTGAATCCAGGCTTGGGTTCGCTGGAGGGGAGGTATTCGATACGCAAATCGGTGAGGTATTTGAGCGCGGCGGCGTCACGATCTGTGATCAGTGCCGACAAACCGACGTGATTCCTCAGTGCGGTGAGCCAGAATTCGGGTACAGCAGCCGCAACGGTGGATGCGGGGACGGCAAGTGGGTTCTCGTCTGCGTCGTCTTTAGCGGACTGTGCGGCGCCAGCCTCGAGCTCTTCTGTGGTGGGCTCAGAGGTGGCATGGATGAGTGCACGCCGACGCGTATAGAGAGGTTTGGTGAGTTCGAGATACTGTAGGAGCGAATCACATGCAAGTCAGCAAGAAATTCATGAACGTTACGAGCGAGAAGCGAGGGAGTGAAGTGTGCCTTTGTGGGGCGGATGACGGCAATGTTACGGCAGATCATTCTGCATGGAGGAGAGAGGGTTGCGAGACGCCCACTTATTCCCGTTTATCGTCCCCGATTTCGGATCAGGAGCGATTGGCCTGGGGTAGTAGGCACGAGACAGCGGGGGAGGGCGCTGCCCTCCCTGCCCGCAAGAGGAATACAGCGTGATTCAGACCCCGCAGCATTAACGATCGGATGGTACGAGTAAAGGGAGCAGATGGATGGATGGATGGGTGGATGGGATGGATGCAAAGGGGGATAAAAGAGAGAGAGAGAAAAGAACACGCGTGACTCTACCTTTTTTTCGAGCTCGAGACACTCGCGCTTGTACTGGTTCTGCAACTCGTTCTGTTTGACCTGGACGCCTTTGAGGGCCTCGATGGTCTTTTTGGCACCATCCGGTAGGCTCTCGATGTAGCCAGAGCTCTTTCCTAGAAGACCGGCAAGTCTCCCTTGGACGAGACCGACGACGGCGTCGTGTACATTGGTGGGCTCCTCCGCTGGCTCGGCATCCTCGGAGATATCAGGTACAGTGGGACGGGAGAGACCAGCCGAAATGGGAGCGTGGGTGAGGGGTGTGTTTTGAGGGGTAGGAGCTGTGATATCTGAAGTTTGGTTGATGGGTACAGTGGACGACATCACTTTGACGGAGGCGAGAGCGGGAAGCGGGGACAGAAACGGGATCGGACAAAATGGTCTTTTGATAGTGGAAATCAACCAAACAACTCGACCCCCCGTGCTCACTTTCCCTCCGACTCACCCGCGCACATCCCATTTTCTTTTATTATTTAGTTTTTTTTTTGTCGTCGGCCCGGACTTACCGAGTCATCGTCCTATACGCACTGGCACTCGCCGACCCTCGCACACGGCTCCGCGGCGGTGGCGAGAGGAGAAACCTCGAGGAATATCAAAATTGGTACGAACGTGTCCGAAGAGCACATGTGCCCACACAGGTTTCTTAGTATCCTACGGATCACCAATGCAGCGCAACGTGCGCCTAAAAGCAGACCTGTGAACATACGTATATACAGCTGGTCTAGATCTTTCTGCCGTTACCTTCACAGACTATAGCTCCATAATACTGTAGCCCCAAACCGCCGTGGTCCTCAAAAGAGCACAGACCCAGCCGCCGCCAGCAGTGCAGGGTGCAACTCCGCTTGGGTCCTACAAAACCCCACTGTATGGAAACCCTCCAGTCCACCAACGTGCCCATGTATTCATAAGGCAGTGGGTACTCAAGGTCATAGGATATGATCGTACAAACAAGGTGGGCACCAGACTAATGTACGTCCAACGTCCCAGATACGGCGAAAGGATATGGAGAGTGAGTCACGGTAAGAACTAAGAAGAAAAAGGGCAAAGTTCAATGGACTACTCCAAGCCCAGCCTGAGCACTCATATCATATCACGCGTTTGATGGTGTTGCGGACCCTGGGCACATCGCGCTAGCACCCAAATCCTGGCCTAGTCCCTTTTTTGTCGAAAGAGAAACTATAGTGTAAGCTGGATGATGGGCACTGGTAGTAAAATAGAAGTGAACAAAGAGAATGAGGACACTGTTGAACGAAAAGTATTGTCATCCAATCCATGTTACTGCTGACTATGACTACCTGGCGCATTACAATAATAATGACAAAAGAGGATAACATATCAGGCTCGCCGGCGATACCGCCCACCCTCTTTTGCCTCCTTCGCGACGGCCCGTCTCTTCCGTTGGTGTAGCTCTGCTGCCTGTTCATTGATCTTCTTCACTGCCTGTGTGTCTGGAAACCCGATGTTCCAGTAACCGGGCGGCGTTAGCGCACGCTCCCACTGCGCCCGATGCCGCGACACCGCCTGCCGGTGTGCTCTCACTCCCACAGCGAAGGAGTCGGAATCTGTCCCCGCCCCTACTCTTGCTCTCTCTTCTGCATCCCAATCGCCACATGCTGTCTCGGACGCGACTAGCGTGCGCGATGGGGGGCGTGAAGGAGAGTTCCATTCCGGCGCCTCGAGCCGTGGCGGGAGCGGCCCCACTGCCGCATACCACTACGATGTCACGATTTAAATCACCAGCGCGAAAGCAATGATGAGGGTGAGGGTATCGAAAAGGATAATATAGGCACCTACCCCATGACATTCCTCACACTCTCCTGCGTTCAGTCCGTGACGGTGCCGCCGCCCACGTACGACTTCGTCGAATGCAAACGGCATGCCAGCGTTCGCCGTTGGGTCGATCTCGAACTCTGCGTTGAGTGCAGTCGGCTCCCCTTTGCGCCCGCGTCTGTAACGCGAAATGGGCTGAACGGGTGCCGATACAGCCCCCGAAACGGATTCCACGCTGCGTCGAGGGCGCTTCGTCGACGGGGGTGAGTGAAGTCCAGGTGAGCGCTGGGGAGTGGAGGGACATGACGAGAGCGAAAGCCTTGTCACGCGCTCACGTTGGGAAGGTGTGGACGGTCGCCAGAATGTAAGAGCTAAAGGTCGATGGTACGTGTTATGCTGGGATGACGTGAGTGACAGGCGAGTATGGGCAAACCTTGTGAGTCTTCCTGCGTTTGTGACATCTCTTCCACAAGAATATCTTCATTCTCGTCGCGCCGGCGCTTGAGACAACGGGTGGAAGGCGAGCCCTCAGAAAAAGTGTAGGTCCTGCTGCATATAGTGAGATAATGAGCAGGGTGGGATGATGGGGGCTTTGAAACGCACCGTGGTGTGTTTAGGATGTGCTTGTTTGGCGAGAGGGGACTTCTTCGTGGGCTCACGGATTTGGTCGGGGAGGGTTGATCAGCTTCGCGAGTCGTGCGAAGTTCTGGATGTGAAGTTAGCATTGACAAACTCTCGTGAAAGAATAAGGGACAAACTCTTGGGCGTTATCGGTGTTTCTAACATCTTTATCGCAGACTTCTGCTGCGATCCTGGAGTCGAGCTACCTACGCGCTTGGCCCCCAGATCCGTAACCCGCATAGCCTTAGACGGGATCTCGGTCTTCGTGATGAAGACCCATTGTTTGAAGCGCTTCCATTTCTTCAAATTCTCCCCCAAAGTTTGGGCTAGACGATCACGGTCCTCACGGAGGGCATCATAACGCTCCTGAAGGGTAGCAAGTTCGGCACGAGTGGCTGCCAGCTGCGCGGCCAAAGCGCTACGAAGAAATCAGAAATGAAGAGGGAGAAGGTCAAATTTTGGCTCTCACGCGTGTTCCTTGCCTGGTTGTGACCTTGATTTGCTCCGAAACCTCGCGTGAAGGGGCATCAGAGCACAAGGTGTTATAACCTAATAACCCGCAAGAGACCGTCTCAACGCGCGTTCACGCGTTCAGTCGTAGATCATGTGATCATGATACAGCCTAGCCTTGCCTGGCGATCTGGTCGGTTTCTACTGACGAGCGTTGTCCTCCTTCTCTCGACCTACGTTCGACGCATTTGCGAATATTTAGAAGATCTCGGACCAAATCTCGACCCAGTTACACCAAACATAAACTTCCCCAACCAGTCCATCTTCGAAATCGCCCATTGTAAAAGTCCCTAAAGCCCTCAGAGAGTCGGTCAAGCCGGTTTCATCTAAGATCCCGGTATATATCCGGCTCCCTACCTCTCCTCAAAGACGTGCAACGGCTTGGTATCAGGGCGGCAGACTTCTTCGCCACGGGATTAACGATGGGCTTGAAGGCGCGTAGTATTTGGAACGTCCAGCCCTTTCTCAATGCGGAGAAGCCCTGTTTACAGTATCTGAGAAGCGCTGCGCGGCCCACGTCATATGATAACTTTTTACCGTGACAGCGGTGTCAGTAATGTGTATCTATGCATGAAACCATAGCACCGTTCAGCACGACCTATAGCTGTCTGGTCAACCTGCGGCCTTCCATGGAAAGCCAACTCCATTTGAACAATTGGATAATCGTTCTAACAAAATGTAATCGGACAGTCCTTGTTTCCATGTGTGGCGCATGACGCTGCTTTAACTTTGGCGAGCATTCATTGCTCCGCTCTCCTTGTGCACCATGTTAGACGGCGTCTGCATACGTTGAATTGGTCCATGTGAAAGAGCATTTCCTAAGACTTTTTACATAGAACAAACCTAAATTTCATGGCATTCTAATATTCCATGAAGTCAGGAAACTTGAAAGTCATCCGTTTTCGAATGGGCTTTGACCTACTCCAACGCATTTTGAAGGGGGTGGTCAGGATGCATTTCGGAACCATGCGAGTGATTTTCATTTAGAGAGAAACCCATCCAGCCAGTAACGTCACCACTCACTGCCAGCCACTGATACCAAAAATATGTCGGCACCACTGGCAGGAATTCTCCTGAATTGCAGTCCCGCAGTCAATCTTAGAACTTGGAATGCTATCGAACCGAATCCCACGTCTCTCTCGGCCCCTCGTAATATGTAGAAGCATCACCAATCCGAAAGGGGACCCAAATATAATGCTTCGTCGTCTTTGACACATGCGCCAATTTGAAAAGAAAGCCGTTCAATTGCCCCGCAGTATGGAGGGTCACGGCCTCCCCCACACACGTCAGTGATCGTTGCCCTCTCAACCGAATAGCACACACCTCGGCCCCCTGTACTGATTTGACTTTCCCGAGGATGTGCCCTTTCATGTGTTTGTGCGTTTAAAAGAGCCACCGATAATAGAGATGCTACTAGGCTAAGCGCAAGCTCTAGAAAATGACGCTGTACTCACTCATGCAACTCACCTCAGGTCAGACTCTTGAACAATACCACGTAAGCCTAATGGTGAAATGAGGCAAAGGATGAAGGCATCAGTAAGAGGTATGAGATGAGATGGTGGTTTTCGTCGCGTTTAAAGTTGCGAGGACTGCCCTCAAGGCAAAATGGACTCCGAAATGACTCGGCAGAGTCGATAGCCTACCTCTGGATGGTATACAACAGAAAATCCATTCGGAGGCGTAGCGAGATTGCATCCTATCAGCGAAAGGATACATGGAAAAAAGAATGAATGTAGAGTCCGTAGGAAGCATAAATACAGAAGTCTCCGTATATTAGAGTGGAGTGGCACAAACAAGAGAGAAGTGTGGGCGATAAAGACGCCGGGCTATCGTGACAGTTTTCCCCAGAGAATAATACCAATGAGTAGAACGAGGACGATGATAATAATGGCAGTGACAATACGCTGTTGATACATCCTGCAAAAGGTACATAACAGAATCCGTTTAGATCCACCTGACAAGCGCATCGGCCTAGCACGGCACGAACTGTGGAAGCACTTACCGTCGGATCATCTTCTTGAGCGTGCCAGACGCTCGGTCAATTGAGTTATCGGCGGATTGAAGCTGAGGGAAACCAGTATTAACAACAGGACGAGAAGAGAAGAGCAAGAAGCGTCGACGCACCGTGTTGCGAGCGTTCTCGATCTGCTCGCGCTGTCCGATGAGGCTTCGAAGAATGTCAGCGCCTTGCTCTTCCGTCTCGAGTGCGATGCGCTGGCTCTCCTGCAGGCGTCTAGAGCCGTCCTCGAGAGTGGTGGTGCCGGCTAAAAGACGTGCGCGGTCGCTCGAGCCATAGGGTTCGTCAGACGTGGCAGGTGCACCGCCACCGCGCGAGGAGAACAAATCCGCGCGCGAAGCTTGTGCATGCATATCGCGGGAGAGCTTCTTATAACGTGCGAGGTCGGCTTTGGAGGACCGGATGCGGGACTGGTATTGCGGTCTGATAGACTGGGGTATCCCCTGAATCTCGATCTCCATTTGCGAAACCTGCCGTATGCGTGAGGGGGAGAGTTGAGTAACCTAATTGTGAGGAAAGAATCAGGTGCTTACCATTTCGTCAGCTTCGTCTAGCTCCATCTCTACTCTGCGTAGTGTAGCCTTCTTCTGCTCTGGAAGAATGACCAAGGTGAGGTCAAGTTGGGGTCGGTAAGGCAAGCAGGCGTCCATAACCTACCTCCACGCTGGTCGGTGCCATCCCCTTCTAACTTGTCGCGAATACTCTGAAGGATTTGTTGAAAGTCTTGTTCGTAAGAATTGAAGAGCGAGACAGGAGATGAGTCCATCGTAGTAGACGTGGTAACACCGCGCTGCGGACACAAGGGAAAGGTGATATATTCGACCAACTTACGGCCACGGCCACAAGATGTGGCTGAGGTAAGCGAAAATTAGGTCCGCTTCGCGCGATCACGTGGTCCGGGCCGAAGAGCTGCCATCGCAACCAATCACACACATTCATGATGTCTTTACAAGCTCGTCTTCAAGCCGCTTCTAGTGATTACCAAAGGCTTCAAGCAGATTTATCCAATGCGGTTGAGGCAAGACAGAGGCTCGATGCCCAACTTTCAGAGAACGAACTGGTGAAAAAGGTGTGACCGAGCTTTTACATCTGGAGCGCCAACGGACTTGACCTGGCCCACCCACCAGGAGTTCTCCACCTTGACGCCGAACAATGTCGTGTTCAAACTAGTGGGACCGGTCTTAATCAAACAAGACCAAGCTGAAGCCAAAAGCAATGTGGACAAACGGCTCGAACTCATCCGCGGGGAAATGTCCGTCCGATTGCATCTGCTACTCCATCATTGATTGTCCCACACCACCCTTTGATAGCCAACGGATAGAGAGCCAACTACAGGACATCGAACAGAGGTCAGAGAAGAAAAAGATGGAGGTAGTTTCAATCATAATCTGTGGACTACTCTCTCGCTCATCTCACCTAGTTGGTCGAATTACAGACCGAGTTACAACAACGTCAGAAGCAGGATGGGTCAGGTGGTACTGCGGTGTCTGCATAGTTGTGATGTGTGTCATCGTAGCTTTGCCACGTCCAGCAAGGAAAAAAATGCCTCTAATGTATTTGTTTCCCATTTGTGAATCGTAGCGAGACATGGGACTCATCACTACAAAGATTAAGGTGCTCGCTTCACAGATCGAGGTAGTCGAAGGCGGGCACGCCTCCATCCGACACACCCCAGATACGACTAGAAAATGATTGAATCAACTCAGATCCCATGACAAACGGAACCCCAGCAGTGGAATTGACAACGAGCTGCAGTGACTGCGATTTACGGTGTGTTGTCGCTCAAAGGATCCCATAGTCAGATGTCCTGCGTCCCGAGCATCTACACTTCCTAAGCCACTTCACTCCGTGGCCGTGTATGGCCGCCTGGCTCTCCTACCACATAGCATTCGCCAGGTACCTGGTGTTCCGGAGTGTGGATCCGATACTTATACGCTCGAATTTTAGGTGAAAGCATCGGTTGTCGGCACACAGAAAGCAAGCGATACTGTACCACAAAGTGTACTATGATGCCTTGTCGAAAATGGTGAAATGCCGGATGGAGTAACGCGCTGATCTTTCATCTTTCTCTCGATCTTCGATCTCTGTTGTGTGCCCCCCTCGATTCTTATTCCACAGCATCCTCCGGCAGGGTGTTCATAAACTTTTTAAGGGAACGAGACAGCGAGCCTTGTATGGACCAATTTCATTAAGCCGTTAACTTTGCATAGACTACGGGATGGGACTGTGTTAGTGAAAGAAGGGGGGGAATAATTTCCCTGAGAGGATCCATGTTGAGCTGTGTCTTTGGAGAGTCTGGCAATAGGATAGGTACGTACGCCAACGATAATCAATTACCAGGATAAGTACGATGTACTCATAGTCCGCGCAAAAGGAGCTTGTTTGTTTTGTTTCAGCTGCGAGTTTGCCGCGGAGGAAGATAAGACTAATGGGGCAAAGATGGTTGATGATTGGTGATGGTGATGGCGATGGTGATCTTGTTTTGTTGTCAATGTCACCGGCGGTAAAAGTCTGAACGTTAGAAGTCAAGTGGGCGATATGCGATGATTGCGAGGCGAAGATCTTAAGTAGGCGGGTAATTAAATCGTCACACAACAAAGTTCAGCCAGAATTTCAACAAAAAGAAGCGTTCGGTTGTCAAATCGTCAAAAGGTGTGGGGGTGTAGATCCTTGATTGTGGGTGATATGATCAAGAGTAGAGTCATCATATTTTTTCCGCAAGGGCAAAGGTTACCCGAACACCCGAACACTTTCGCTGGTCCACAACTCCCACACCGACTCGGACGGGCCACCGTCTCTCTCTCTTCCCTCCCTTTATAATCTTATTCCGACGCTCCTTCATTCTCTTTTAATTTAATGGACGCCTCTCGGTTCTCCCCCCGCTGGACTCGCTTCGCCACGAAAGGGGGAATCGGTAAATGTGTCGCTCTCCAGGACTGTGTCGCCGAACACCCTGATGATCTCATGTTCTGCAAGGTCCATCTCTCTCTCTTCCATATACCCTTTCTTTCTTGTTCCACTAAGCCAGTCCAAATAGAACGATGAAATTACCGTCTTGATACAAATCCGTGGCAAGGAAGGCATTTACCTCGTCCGTTTCCTGTTGTCATACCCCGTCTACATCTCTCACCCCAACTCAACAGGGCTACTGTGAAGGCGTTGTTGGCCGCTTTGCAGCCGCTCATGTTCACTTCAAGGGGAAGCTCAAGACACCTATCACCGTCTCCAAGCGTTCTTCCTCCACGTCCAAGTCGCCGCGTCCGCGCTCTTTAACTCCATCTCGCGGGCAGCAATCGTCCCAGAGCCCCGTACCTTCGATCTCTTGTGCCTCATCTCGTGAGGAAGACTTCTCTCACATACATTCCACTTCTTCAATTCCTTCCGTCCCGAACCCTTTCACCCTTGGTCATCCGCACCCCTTCTCGGAGACGTCCCCCAGGTCCGATGTCTCTGCCGAATCTTCTCATCAAGATTTGCTCGTCACTCCCTCCGTGAGCTACTCTTCATCCTCGTCTGTCCAGGAGTCGGCGTCACCACCAACGCCATCCGAGCCCTACCCAGAGCCCCATCTCAGGGACCAGGACAGACCATCCATTTTCTCAGACACGTCCCATAGTGCGGAGAATGTCTCTTCATATCATCCCACACATTCGCTTCGACAAAGTCTGGGCGGCCCAGAAACTTTACCCTCATCCAAGCCAGGATCCGGTCTACCGCCTGATATCCTGGGTATAGTGCAAGCTAGGCCTCAATCCTTAGACATGCCTCCAGAAACCCCGCCTCCACCATCGCTCCCCAGGATGGAATCCCCTAACCCCCGCCTGAGTCTTGACAATGCAAGCATCATCCATTTGTCTCACCTTTCCGCTGCCATGTCTGATGGTGCTGCTGGGATTGGGTTGTCCATGCTTCAAGGCTTCCTCTCTGGTAATATTGATGATGATGACGACGACGACGACGATGACGAGGACTATAGCGATCACGAGTTCTCGTCTCAGTCGGACCGGGAGTGCACATCTCTCGAAGAAACAGTTGACGGCTTCCCCGCTCCTCCAACCCAAATTCCTACTTCCAGTCGGGCAACCTCTTTCGTGTTGGATGCGCATCGACCGGTATCCTCAACATCCGAGTACAGTGAGGATGGGGATGGTGCTTCGTTTTATGACAACTATCGCTACTCCCGGTTGTCTATTTCGTCAAGAATGTCAAGGTCTTCGGGCTATACGGCTACGAATGCCCCACCTCCCGTCCCAACAGAGCTTCCTCCACCAGTTGGCCACACACAAGATCTTCAAGTTCCAGAATCTCCGCCTCCTGAACCACTCTCACCGCCATCTGAGACGACGCCTGTCTCTCCGCCGCCGAGGGAAATCCCTCAGCCTACATCGATTCAAGCGACACGTACCATCCCGCCACCACTTGACTTGGGGAATGGTGCATGGGGACCAGAACCTTCGGATTTTGTGCCTGCCACAGTCACCTCGCCATTACTCCACACGACCTTCAGCTCGCCGAAATCCTCACCTACGGGTCCAAACACTTCTATGATACGTTCTCCCGTCGGCGCTGCCTTCGATTTCCGAGGAAGCGGTGCAGCGTCCGCTTTGCGTCAAAAGATTGAATCGGACCGTGGGATAAGCAGTCCCCTACCAAGTCCCTCGAGGTCAGCGATATCCGACGAGCACACGTCCGAACAGTCCCAAAGTATCATCGTCAAAGGTGAGGAAGGAGATGTGCCGGAAATCCAGGGAACACAACCTCTTTCTCCCACTTCTCCTATCTCACCCACCGTGAGCCGTTCAAGTACGACACCAGAAAAGATGAAACGCGGTGGGATGGCACCGCTCGTTGTGATGAATCCGGCCCCGCCTCCTCCATATAGCCGTAGGTCTCCACTGTCGTCCGACTCATTCCCAACGGCTACTCCAACGCCGACACCTGCCATCACGCATCTGCCATCGCAAGCGGCAGCTGAGCCGGCTGGCAACACTCTACCAAGGAGCCTCTTCCCTCCGCATCCGAATGCCCCAAAACCGAACTTGTCGCCACGAGGCCCATTGTACGGACGCGTGATGGAGCTTGTGCCTTCCCTACCTTCGAATTCGCTGATCCAGGCAATGCGCAGGGCTACTCAGATACGTATTATGCCAAACGGTCTCCCGCGTTTCAGCACAATCTACGGATCGGCCACTCAAGATCTCTCTGCGGCCCTGGGGCCCGTGCCAATCCTTTTTTCTATCGATCCTCCGCACGATATTCCAGCGAAGTCCACTGCTGCGGCTGTGGCACCGGCACCGCCGCCGGTTCCCACTTCTATACAAAATTCGCGTTCTTCAGCTCCTAGTGTGCAGCAATTGCCAGTCCAGTCTCAGACTGCAACGTTGAACGTTATCCCCCGGGAGAGTTTTGTTCCAAAAGCTGGAGCTGTCCGCCCTCGTTCACGTTCTTTCTCTGGCTTCGATTCACCCATTAACGCGGGAATTCCACCGAAGGTGCAGAGGTTCGTACTGTATCTCAATTTTTGGTCCCACGTACCTTGTAGCTTCTTCGTTTTACTGAAAGATGGCCCCTTTCATAGCAAAGATACGACGAATATCCGTCCGTCGACTGCGGATTCAGCATCGAGTTCTCGGCCCAATGGCATGGCTGCCCGGGTTGCTGCACATACCGCTCGTATTCACCAGGCGCGACAGTATACTCCATCACCCTTGTCCCTATCTCAAACGGTGACCAAACCAACTACGTCGCCCTCAGGTGCTAGCGTTCCGTCATCACCAGCCCACACCAGCTCGTCCCCGGCATCGTCAACTGTTCGTCGTACGCTGGTGCCCATGAAGAGTGAGCCGTCTCTCCGCGCTGGACCCTCAAAATCATCGCGAGAACGGGAGGCATCCCCACAGCCCTCCGCGAAACCCGCCGTACCCACGTCGAGTCGAGTCCCGCATTCGTTATCGAACACAGCCCCAAACGGTGGTGCACCCCCATTGATACAGATCTCTCTCAGTGAGAGCCAGGTGCTGTCCAACCGTACTGTCCCAGGAAACGAAGCACCATCCTCCCGGCAACTGTCCACCGGCTCGCTACCACGCAAATCATCTTCAACGGAGGTTGAGCAGCCCTCCAGCTTTAGTGACTCGCGCGCGCCCGCGTCCGCCCCAGCCCCTAGCGCCCCATTGGGAAGAAGTGGCTCGCTCCGTTCAAAGATCTCCTTATCGGCGCTCCGCGCGAAGTCACTGCGGGATGACGATGGATTGCACGATGGAGACACCGTACAGGTGAAGGACACAGACTTTGAACTCGTCCGTCCCAATACGACACGCGCCCGCGTGAGCGAGGACTCGTCTGCCAATAGCAAGAGCTCCGGGAGCGAGGGAAGGCCTTCATTCCTGCGCGTCGACAGTCCTGCCACATCTACGACGTCGGGTGGCGCGTCCGATACGCGCTCACCCGTCAGCCCCTCTGCAATGTCCCTACCGCCGATGACAGCAGCACAGACGATAACGAGCTCAACTGCTGTCGAGGCGCACCGCTCGCGAGAGCTCAAGTGGATCTCGGCGATGTCGTCGACGCCACCGTCGCTCGCGCGGAAGAGCAAGAAGATCCGCAAGTTGCTTCAGGAGGGCGTGCCCGCATCGGTGCGTTATCAGGTATGGGCTCACCTGACGGACAGCAAAGCGAAGCGTATCGAAGGGCTGTATGCACAGCTCGGTATCCGCGAGAGGGTCCCTGCGTTTGCAGAAATCCAGCGCGACGCGCATCTTTGTTTCCCCGGCGATGTGAGGTTGTCTCAACCGAATGGGCCGCTGGTTACGCTCTTACAGGCATACTTGACGATGGTCCCGGACATTCGATATTGCAAAGGTGGGATTCTTTACCGTTTGTGCGTACTGGTACAGAGGGTTTAACCTGGTTCGTCCCCCCAGGATTGGCGTTCATCGCTGGTCAACTGCTACTTCAGTCTCCGGAGGAGGACGCGTTTTGGATTTTTATCTCTCTCATGGACTCTCATCTCCGGCCATACTTCTCTTCCAATGCAATCCAACTCGACATCGATGCGTCGCTGTTCGCCAAGGCCATGGAAATGATTGATCCCACGATTGCAAAGAAACTATTTGCCGATATGGCTATTCCCCCCATTCGCATTTGCCGACCATGGTCAGTGTTTCCCGACGTAGTTTTCATGGTGCGCACGTGCATCTGACGTTCGCTTGTTGCAGGTTTTCAACGCTCTTTGTTGAGGCCCTCCCTTCTGACTACTTTCAAAGAGTATGGGACATCTTTTTGAGCGAAGGTGTGTACAACTTCTTCTCTCTGACTTGTCGCCGACGACTTGCCTTCTCCAGGCATGGTATTTCTCCTCCGTGTTGGGCTCGCCATCGTAACATGTTGCCACCGTACCCTGCTCGGTATTCATCGAGAGGCTGAGGCGTTGAGCATCCTCATTCACCCCCCACCGTTCTTGATCTCCTCCACACCAGACTTGCTCGTCGAGCTGGCCAACTCATTCCGGCTCAAAGACGATGACATACGCAAGCAGCGCGTGAAGCTCGAAGCACAAGTCAAGCTTCAGACGCAGGGCCGCCTCTCGGGCGTCGCTCGGCGAAGTAGTAACAATTCCAACGGTGGGGCGGCAGCGTCCATATCGCTTCCCAGAAGCTGATCACGTTTCTCGATCTAAGTTATTTTGTTTTCCATTCCTTGGGTCTATTTGGTTTAGTTTGGTTCCAGTCCTGTGCTCTCCTCCTCTTCGCGCCATCCATCCCCCCAACCATTCCTTTCTGTAGTATATACCACGCATGTTGCTTCCCGCTACATACACCCTCACCATCGTCATTCTTTTTCTTATATGTACATCCCTTATTCTTTGGAACTGTCGCATCTTGATGCAGTCGAAAATTGGCCACGTATCATTATTATTCTTTTACAAGAATCATTTATGAACCCCTAAATATCAAACACAAGGCCTTATGTCGATCCATGTCCTGTGCCCCGTGTCGTTGTTCGGTTTATGAGGTATGCTTCTGTCTTTTGAAACGTACAAAGTCATCAATCGATTTTCTTTTCTTTTCCCGTCGTCGGCTGTGATGAGGCCATTCATCGGGCCGAAGTTGAAGTCTCTTTAACTTGCATGTTGTATCGGGAGCCATCGTCCTGGCACTGGCTGAGAGAATGCCAGCGCCACTGTCAACGCCCCAAGGCCCTCGACGATGGCCAAACAGCGTCCGGTGATGCTACAACAATTGACAGGTTAATTTCGTCGACTCGGAACCTTTATATCCGAGTCGGTACGCGGAGCGCCGCCATGCCCGAGCTGAGAGTCAACTAGTCAACTATTGATTTGGTCATGATGCATGATGCATGGATGCATGGATGCGTGATGCGCTGCGATGGCAAAACTTGCAATTCGAAGCGTTCTTTTCCTGGACCTCTCGTCCAGGCTCCCGGCGTCATATGCTGTAGAACTAAACGCCTCGTGACAAATGGGCCCCTTCGAGACCAACCGCGTGCGCTTGCATGTGGATACAGATACAGAACCCGAGCCGCGGAATCTGGTGAGGTTTCCACGTGTATTGAAGAGTATGTAAAAAAGCGTGAAGATGTATTATCTAGCGATAACGTACACAGCCAAGTAGGTAACGAAATCTCACACCCTTTCGTTTGCGGGGAACTTCGCGGCGCCTTGAGCGCTCGAACCCCAGACTCCTGCCTTGCGTGTCTTCATCTATCGTCCAACCATCGTGGTCGCCGCGACATCGCTCACTGGCAGCCGTTTTTACGGACGATGGCAACGTCGAAGCTTCAATCGAAACGTGGTGATGGCAGCAAGCAACCTAACGTCGTCGACGAGGACGACGGAGCGCCCCGCACTGGGGTGCATCGTGCCAGTGATGATGATGTCCCCAGAAGTGGAGCCTCGAAGGAGCACTTGGGTGTGAGGTGGCGTTGGTCACGCACTAGCAGCTGGACACGAGGGTTTCGCTTCACATGGTAAAGTCGCTTCCCGTACGCCGGGTTTAGGAGTCGTATGGTTTTTTAACTTGTCCGCGCTCGGGCACGCTGTCACAGGGCGTTCGGCGCCATTTTGTCGCTCGTCGTAGCGCTCCTGCTCAGATCGGCACCACACCGGTACTGGACCTGGAAGGAGGGTCAATTCTCAAAGCTTCTTGATGGGATCCGCGGTGGATTTAGGGAGAAGAAGCATTATTCCCAAAGTGTTGCCGATTGCCCAGGTCTCTGTTTCCTCCTCATCAAATATCAATATTAATGGGCCCCTCTTTCGCCGCCGAAATGATGGGCTATTAATGTAATTTTGCACCCGTAATTAATCTTCCATTTACAGGCTACACGCTCGATTCGTTCAGGGAGCATCAAAATGGGTTCACAGCGCAGCTTAATCTCGCTGGAGCTCCGTGCAACGCGTTTGGAAACGACATACTCAATCTTACCATTCAGGTCACATATGAAACCGCTTCCCGGTGCGTTTCTGCAACGGCGTGCATCAGAGCCTTGACCGATGCGGCCGTCGTCGCAGGCTGCATGTCAACATTTTTGACAAATCGGCTCAGCAATTCACTCTGCCGTCAGCTCACCTTGACCCGCCAAAAGTCGTCGAAAATCTGAGCTCCCCCGTCGAGGCAGAGTTGCAATTCAATTATGAACCGTCGCCGTTCGCGTTCTGGATCACGCGCCGATCCGATCCCGGTTCGACCCCCGTATTCGACACACGCCTGACGTCACTGCCTTCAACGCCGATCCCTGCGTTTCGAGGAAGGACCAGCGACCCGAGTTTAGTATTCGACGGTTTTCCTTTCGTGTTCGAGGACCGTTATTTACAGGTACGTACGACAGCTCGATGTGATCAGTTGTCGACTCGATGTTCACCATCTGATAGCTCACGTCGAGCCTTCCTTTGGATACTAACATCTATGGATTGGGCGAAGTCGTGGCCTCGAGTGGCTTCCGCCGGGACGTGCTAAATGGTACAATACAGACAATGTGGAACAGAGACGCGCCAGACCCTCTAGACGAGAACATGTCCGTTCTCCCTATTGCCAAAACGTTGTCATGTCTGCCGGTGCTCATCTTGCATATTGTTATCCTGCTGTAGTTACGGCTCGCATCCCGTCTACCTCGAACATCGCTGGCTCCCATCCACAAACAGTTTCAAGTCCCACGGCGTCTTCCTCTCCAGGTCCGTACTATCTTCTCAATCGCCTTCGCACCCCACCCGTTCTCTCACTGACCATGACGAGCCGTCCCTAGCGCTGCAGGGTCCGACATCACCCTTGCGTCACCCCCGTCCTCTAATCAGTCCTTGATTCAGTACCGCGCCATAGGTGGGGCCCTCGATTTATACTTCTTCTCAGGTCCAGACCCGAAGAGCGTCATCGAACAACACGGCCAAGTTGTTGGCTTGCCCACCCGCCCTCCAAATTGGGGCTTTGGCTTCCATCTATGTAGGTGGGGCTATGCGAACCTTTCTGAGACGAAACAGCAGGTGGATGCCATGCGCGCTGCCAACATCCCCCTCGAAGGTTCGGAAATCCGTAAATGGCTTCATCCGCAGGATGACACTGACCACGCTACCACCTCGTGTGCAGTAATGTGGAACGACTTGGAGTTGTATCATCACTACAGAGATTTTACAGTCGATCCTGTGACTTTTCCTGCCCTTGAAATGCGTGATTTTATCAGGAGCCTGGTTCGTCAACCGATTCTTCTCGCGTGATAGCGGCGTGTCAGGCTGACGTTTCTCTACAGAGGGCAAACGAACAGCACTGTATGATATCTCTTACATGCCCGTTAAAGAAATAGCTTACCCTCATGGTAGATATTCCCATTGTTCATGGCTCCGCTGCCCTTGTTACGAACGCGACGGACGTAGTGAGCTATCACCTTGCCATTGAAAGGGCGCTACCCAAACATATCTATAGTATGATCCCTACACACGCGGCGTAGATCTGTGAGGCTCCATCCCCCGGCTAGGCATCGTTCCATAACGACCTCATGTCTCCATGTAGAGATATATTTATCCGTAATCCGGATCAATCGCTTCACGTTGGGCAAGTGTGGCCGGGGCACACCGTAGGCTGGAGAATCTTATTCTCCCTGTACTGACTAATCACACGACTCTAGGTGTTTCCGGACTGGCTTGCGCCAGGCGTTGAACTATGGTGGAAAGAAGCCCTGCGCAACTGGACGTCGCTCGGCGTCGAGTTCTCTGGTCTTTGGTTAGATATGAACGAAGCAGTATCTTTCTGCGACGGCCATTGGTAAGAAAAGACAACCACGGCTACCACTTTATGGTCCGCTGATCATGTTGAAATTAGTCCTCCAGCCTCTGGTCGACCAGACCACTCTCCTACTCTGACCCTCCCTGGGGAACCCGGAAACCTTGTAACTGAATATCCAGAGGGGTAAGCGAAGTCAGGTCATCATTATTTCTGTTGTTGTTGATCGATTTATGCCATAGATACGACCCTGCAGTGTCTGGACCAAGTGGGAATATCACTGTCAATGGGTCGCTTACTTACGGTGCAGGGATCCAGCCCTCGTCCAACAACCCGAGCGGTGATGACAACGCGCCCTCCACGAGGCATGCATCTGCTTCACCCGGTTCTGCTCCATTGTACGCTATTCACAATGGTGAATGTTTCCTCGCCATACACCTCGACCGTCATCTCTCACTGTTTTTTCCCTTCCGTAGCGCTGGGTGATTTAGCTGCACAGACGATTGCAATGAACGCGACGCACTACGATGGTTACACCGAACTTGACATTCACAATTTGTTCGGACACCTCATGTCCCGTGCCACAAACCTGGCTTTCCGCGAACTACACCCAGGGAAACGGCCATTCTTAATCTCTCGTTCTACCTTCGCCGGTTCGGGAAGATGGACAGGGCATTGGGTACGTGGTAATTTTTTTTTTTGGTTAGCAGAGCAGACGGCACTCTAATACGTTGCACCACCGTAAGCTGGGAGATAACAGGAGCAAGTGGTCGTACTTGTACCATAGCATCCAGGGAGTATTGCAGTTCCAACTCTTCCAAATTCCGATGGTGGGGGCGGACGCTTGCGGCTTTGGTGCGCGAAGGCCATCTAAGTAGAACCAAATTGCTTGGGCACTGATGCCGCACAACTTCCATTCTGTAGTAGGGAACACCGACGAAGAACTCTGCAATCGGTGGATGCAACTCGCCGCATTCACACCATTCTTTCGTAACCACAACATCCGCGGCGCGATCCCTCAGGAACCATACAGGTGGGAAAGTGTCGCGCATGCCACTCGTGCCGCCACCGCAGTGCGCTACGCTCTACTTCCGTACTGGGCACGTCTCTCCCTCTCGTCTGGCTGCTAACTACCTCGTTCTACTGACACGGGACCCTTCAGTATACCCTCTTTGCGCACGCTTCGCTGTATGGCACGCCGCCTGTGCGCGCGCTCTTTTTTGAATTCCCACAAGAGCCGGAGCTGCTCTCGGTGGACCGCCAGTTTATGGTCGGGGCCGATATCTTGGTTACTCCGGTGTTAACACCAAATGTCACCTCCGTTTCAGGTGGGGCCACAGCTCTCTGTACGCGCGCACGCATCAAACTTATTCATTTGTTGAACAGGCTTCCTTCCCGGTCGCGGACAGGTCATCTGGCGTGACTGGTACACCCACACCATTGTGAAGGGTGACCCCTCCGGCGGAGGCACAATACACCTCGATGCGCCCCTCGGCCACATTCCTGTCCTCGTCCGCTCAGGCGCCGCGTTGCTCCTACATTCACAGCCAGGATACACGACCCGCGCGAGCGCTGCCGCGCCATACGCCCTTCTCGTCTCCCTTAGCAGCGAGGGCCACGCGTATGGTACCGCAATCGTCGACGATGGCGAAACGCTGGAGCCCGACGACGCCCATAGCAGTGCTGTTGCTACACAGGGCCGGACTCTGACGTTCAAGGCGTACGATAAGTTGCTGGAGGTCTGGGGGGAGGGTGCGTTTCACGTCGTCCAGACTTTGGGCGCCATCACTGTCCTGGGTGTCAACAAGGGCCCCAGACGGGTCCGTCTCGATGGGGCTAAGGTGCCATCCCGGAAATGGGTCTACGACTCCACAGTCCAACGTTTGGTTGTTTCTGGTCTCTCCGTCGACTTAAACGGACGATCCACGGTTACCTGGGAGTGATGGGCAGGTACCCTAAAATTTGATTTGTAAACGCATTTGTCTCAGGAGTACCTTGCACTCAAGCGCCCATATGGCGTTCACACTCTTGCTGTAACACAGAGAGTTTGCTTAAAAAAACGAGCTGTTCTTTAATTAATTCCATTACAACACCAGACAAGCAGTGAATGTGGGTAGAAATGCGGCAATTAATACGAACTGTCTATTCCTGACAACTTAGCGATACGAGACGCTCAAAAAACTAATCAAAAACTGAATGGCGACGGACCCTGATTCGAGGATATCGTACAGTACCGATTACGGCGTGTCAACTCGAACACCTTCGGCATCTAAATGAATCTCCTGTGTGAGAGCAGCACTAAGGATAAGCTCATGGGAGTATATCGAATGACCAGCTTCGGCGATTGGCCGCCATATCGGGGCATCCTCGGGACATGAGATCACATAGTATTGGTGACCTGACTCGTTCCCACTTAGGGCGCGGACCGTGGGGTTTTGTTGGCGTAACTATGGCCCAATCCGTCGATCACTTTATGGGCGAGTTTGGATAAATTTGGATCAGAGATAGCTCACCTGCCCTCCGTGTGCCGACACGACGTTCTTCAACAGTTTCTTATCTAGTGGAACTTTATTTGTGACATAGAAGATTTTGCCAGCGAAAAGTCGCCCTTTCTTGGCCTTGGCGCGCTTCAGTGCATCCTTCAGCTTGAACTTCCACTTCTTCTCGTTTGCCGGGTCTACGAGCGCGTACTTATCAGTAGCTGCGTAGAAAACGTGTCAGTAGATATATTGGAATAGAACAAAAAAAAACCACCCACGAAGTAGTTTCTTGGCTGCGATTGAATCACGGGCCCAATTTTCTGTCACGATGGCGGGTGCTACCGCCATGGCGCAAAGGAGCTTTTCGGTGCGAGCGAGGGTTTTGACGACCAGGTGAGTACATTCGTCGGGTTTCACGCCGATCCTGGCCCCCAGCTTTGCTAGCGCCTGACAGAGACAGAAGCAGTGAACAATGGTCAAGAATCAGGGACTTTTAGCCACACCTTTTCCTCGGTTTCGTCCAGGGTGACTTGCGTGGCCAAGATCCCAACGGACTTGTCGCTGTGGCCTGTTAGATAGCAAAATGAGTCGTGTAGGGTTGATTCTACTTGCCTGGAATCTCTGTAGGAAGATGGCTTCTTCGCTTTAGCAGCTTTCGTCCCACCCTTGTTTGACAGAATCTCAACCGACCCTTGCGAACTGGCTCCGGTTACGTCGGCACCATCATCGTCATCGCGCTCCTTGAAGCGATCATTGGCCTTGACGCCACTGCGGCGCCGCTTTTTGCGCTCGGGTTCGCCATCAGAGGAGACAACGTCTTCCATTGTGAGTTGGATCGATGCACGCTTCTTACCCTTCGTCAACGCCTTCGGAACTGTGTCCGTCTTTTCCTCTCCCCGCTCACTTTTCAGGAGGTTGGCCGCTCGCATGTGGCCACGCCGCAATTCCTTTTCAAAATTGACGACGTCGGGCATGACTTCATCCCGCAATCGCTGAGTAGCCTTGTTAGCCGCGCTGCGGCGCGACGTCCGCCTTGACGGTCCTTCCTCTCGGTCTATAGTCGTGTCAGCTGTGAGCAATGACAAAGGAGGCGCGAGTTCTGAGGAGATCGACTCCGGACGAGTCCCGCCACCCTTGCGCTTGGATCTGACCGGGTTGGTCCTAATAACCGATTGCTGTGGTGATGTCCGATGAGCCTCGCCTGCCCCTTTGGGTGGCATAAGAACCGATTCCATCCGAAGTGGGGTTGTTGCACGAGACTTCGATGGGCTCATGGCGGGAGTGCCCGTCACAGTCGACTTGTCATATGCTGATCTTTTCGTCGGAGACGGTGTGTCATCTGTTGTCCCTGGGTCAGCTCTAAAACGGCGCTTGCCAGCTGACGAAGGACCCTCGTGCGTTCGCTGGGGCGGATGGGTAGGTTGTTGCAACGGAGAAGTCTGCTCGGCCGTTCCTCCAGACGATCTCCCAGTGCGATTACGCTCGGGATTCGGTGCCGAACCGCAAGACGGCGCTGTCCTCTCGACCTGCATATGATCATCCTCCATCCCTTGGTCACCCGTGGGCTGGGATCGTGCATCAACGTTCAACCTGTGTTCAGTCTCCGGTCTGCCCATGGCGTCCTCTCCTTGAACTATGCGAGCCCTGGGCATTTTCGCGACTACCTGAGGGGAGTACTCTCCATTGCGACGAATTGAATCCTTTCCTACAGAGTTTATGTTATCCCGCTCAACTGTCATCTCAGCAATGAGGTCTGGAAGTGTCTCGAGGATAACCTCGCGTTGAATGCCGCGCTCGCCGAGATGGTCAGAGAAGTCGAGGCCGGGTGGGAAAACGACATATTTTTCGAGACCAACAGAAAGATTTCTCCACTGAATAAAGCAATCCTCTAGCCACGTATGGTTGACGACAGGGATGGACCAGTTACGAGCCTTGGTAGCCTTATTTCCTGAGATGCTACAGGACCGGGACGAAGCGATCAGCGAGACCAGAGGTATACGGCGCATTGAGAAGGACGTACTATGCCGCTATAAGCACAGTATTTTTCCCAGACATGCTCGGCGTAAAGGTTGCTCCCATAAGTCCAATGAGTTTTTTGAGGTAATCGCGAGCATCGCCTGTATAATTGGTCACCGTGATCTCCTACATTGCGCAATAAGCGACGGCATCCGAATTGGAGGACCAACTGCACGCACATGAGAAGAGAACCCCTCGATGGGCTTCTTGGGGATTGGGTAATGAAGTAACTGGGCCGTAGGTGTACCAATGGTCCCCGTGGACTCTACATGAAATAGCCATGTAAGTGACCCGATGAGCTTTCGCCCGCTTACGCCCTGTACGCAGAGTCAGCTGGGGCTTTAATGGAAACCATGTCAACGAAGTTACCTGCACATAGAGAGGTCCCCAGCGGTATCGCGCAATAAGAACGTCGAAATCGTACTCCGCGTCCGCACGTTGAGCATCGTATTCTACAACGACTCCTCCCGAGCGGGAAATACCAGCTTCAATGGCATGCCGACGATCATCCGATAGATCGAGATCGGGTGCAAGTAATATGCGCCTACGACCCCATATATCACGCGTCTCCGCTTGACCCAGCTTCGCTTCTTGCTCCACTGTCATCAGCGCAGCTTTGTACAAGGCCTTCTTATCTTGAGATAACTTGCCCTGTGGTCGTAACGTACCATCCCCTACTTCACCTGCCTCTGGGCTTGGCTTCCCAGATGTGAGAATTGTAGGTTCAGGCCACTCGTATGCAGAAGTTGAGAGGCCATGGATACCAAGGCGCACAGAATCATCAAACCAATGCGGAATAAGCACTTTGACTTGCGTTTCCTTCTGATAGCGCAACGCAGTCTGATACTTTTCAGAGCCAGGGCAGACGGCGAAGAGGTGTGTGACATCACGAGTTAGTCCAGCGCGCCACTGCCCTCCAAGTGCAGTGATTCCGGCGGATAATACTTCGTTATCAGATGGCACGAGCTAAGAAGGGGATGTGAGGCGTGCGGTAGAGTGGATGGCAGAAGAAGGCCTACGTCGGTCGCACAAGCCACAACTCCTGAGAATAACATTGTTGGATCCGGGGAGTAATGATGGACTCTAAAATAGTGATCAGGCGGAGTACTCGGAAACAAACATATTCACTCACGACTGAAGCCTTCCAAGGATCAAGGAACGGTCGACCCAGTAATCCTAGGCGTTCAACAATCAACACGCGGGCGTGGCTCAAAACTCAGGAGGGATGTACTGTGACTGTGAACGATCCTTCATTTGCATTATCTTGCCCATCGTAGTCGAGCGAGCGCGTGATGATATGTGTTGCTTCCCGCAGAGGTACCGGTTGCGCACCATTATGCTTCAACAAGAGGGTCAGATCAGCCTTTCGCTGATCTGCAAGAGTGGAGGTACAAAAAAACTTGACCCCGTCAAATATCGACATCTGTTGATGCGGGTTTGAACTAGGGCACCAAAGATACCTTCGCCGTATAAGTCGTAGATGAATGGGGTGACGCGAGTCACGTCGTCGAGCATTTCCCGCGCCTTGAGCGGTTGAGCCTGACGCGCCTTTCAGTTTCTCGTCGCACGTGATAATCATGTGATTACATTGTAAGTAAGCCAGTAAGCGGTGCACGTGCAGGGCGTACTGTGTAGTGCAACGCAACGCATCATGATGCTCAACAAACCCTACGTGCATATAAAAGACCCCATGCGCTCCGTCTCAGAAGCCTCTGACACTCCATCGGTCCATACCCAGTTTAATAACCACCGTGTGAGCACTGCCTCAATTTAGCTGCCTCAATCATTCGCCGTCCGCTTCTCTGCCCTTCACAATTCTCGCAACCGGTTTGGCTCTGATACACTCATATCCTACGACATCTAATATTTTTGGCTTATGATCGCCGCATCTATTCACTGTCGGAGCAACCACAAGTACCATGACCAACCTTCTGCGCCTCAAGTCATTCACCGAAGCACTTGAAGCTTGCGTGTGGGGTACTGTATTAAGTCACCCTCACCCTCTCGGCTCTTTATTTCTCACAAGCTGAACCTCTCCCACCTGTGGGAATTTCATCTCGCTACTGTACCCCCGCGGTCTGCCTTTCTCATAATCATTTCCGGTAAGTAATACCCAGACTTAGTATCAAAACGTCGGGTGCAACACATCTCTGGTTGGAGTCTGCTGCAGCTGGTCACCAACCCAATGACTACGTATCGCACGTCGGCTCCTCCTGCTGTACTTGTATCCTTTCTCCCGTGGAAGAGACAATTGGCCTCATTAGTTGAGACCGCGGGCCAGATCTAATTCCCGATACGCAGGAAGGCTACGGCGCTGAGGGATTACTGCATGACCGAACTCGTTTGTCAAACAGAACCCCTTTACTGTATCCCTTTCCAACCATATCTTTCAGTGTGCCTTCAGGGTTAGTCGTAAATTCACATTACGTGTACGGAACATCAGTAACGGATGCCTTCGCAAACGTACCATGGCCCGGGAATAAAAAGAATGCATTGGGGCGCTTACGTTTTCTGGCGCTTGTTTCTTAGACGCCTGTTCCCTTTTCAAGCGACGCACTACGACAGGGTGAGTGATCAAGTCAAACCATTGTCTCTACGCCACAAATAACCTTCCCACTTGTGCGTTATCTCGCGGGTGGTGGCGGTTGGTATGGGGCGCGCGTTATCTGGACGATTACTCCCGCGCGCGAACTTCGAAAAAGAAAGCGTTTCTCCCTTCATTTCTCGTCATTTTTTTCCTCATAGATTTGCGCTATCATAGCTGCAGATCTTGGTCTGCCCGTGTTGTGGTCGTAGCGTAATTGTAGGTTTGTTTTCTTCCTTACTGTTGACCGTGGACTCGAAGTTGTTGAGCACCGTTTACTAGTAAGGTACGAGGTGAACTCGGGCGTTGACACGTTTTGTGAAGGTTCTGCCGTTCTGCGCAATGTGCTCACTCGGAGGGTGAAACTTTGTTTCCGGGAATCAGCGCTTTACTGAATTCGTCTAGCAGTTGGAAGCCACCCCATATCTCGATCGTATCATTTACACGGCGACTTTAAGCCCTCTCACTTCGGAGGTCGACAACAACAACAGAATTCGGTTGCCCCTTTTATCCTTCACAGCTCTGAAGGCGTTGCAGGCGGTCCTTCCACAACACCATCACACCCTATCTTGTCCCAAAATACGTGTCGAGAGCCAGTGCGTGTAGCCCCTGGATAGATGCTCCTTCGCATCTCTTCCCTCTGATTTTGTCCCCTACCATGTGAGCGCGGTGGCAGTCAGCGATATCGTTGGTCGGTTCGGTCAAACTTCGTGAGGAAGGATGAGAAGATTCTGCGGAGGCTGACGCGCTGACGGGCCTAATTCCCCCGCAACGGTGGCGATCACACCGCTAACCGCAACCGTAATGTCACTTGCGGAACGTATTCGGTCCCAATAGCTCCCGATTCCAGGTCGCCCACACATCATGTCCACTGTTGGTTGCGTGGACACGTTCGAACTCATCCGCCGTCTTGATTTCAGGTTTTGTGATGACAATCAACCGTCGCCAGTCACCAGCGAGTCGAGTTGTAGGCAGCTTTTCATCTGGGCGCTACGGATAACTGCCAAATATTTTTTGATCACCACTTACGCACGAAAGTGGGGCGTACATAATTAAACACCTAACTGGACATACAGTTCGTAAATAACGCACGCCAATAAGCTAACGAAGTGATGCGGTTGTCCCCCTTTGGGTGGACCTCTGTTCTATCCCCTCTCGGAATTGTAGCGAACGCAACGAGAGAGGGTGGGAATTACCTCACTTTGAACCCCTGATCTGGAATGCTCTAGGGTCCGAACGTACGGGGGAACGTCCGCAGTATAGAGAACAGCAATCAGTAAAGCTTGGGGGACCACAATTTTTTTTTTTCTTTTTTCGAGTGGATCTTCCTTTGCCTTTGGGCGCAATACTTTTTGATCCCGAGAACGGGGTAGCTCACCGGCATTGAGCGGAAAGTGGACACATGGGTATGGGTGGGAGCTTTAGGTAATAAACGCGCCTTTGACCCGCTACTTTACATTTGAAATCTACACGCGCCTAGTAGAAGTATCAAAACATGCCGGTAACATGACACGTGGCAAAACGGTCGGGGCGTTCCCCCAAATGTGTCGGCGTTCAGCGACCCCCCCTCGAGACAAGTGGAGTTGCTTGGAACCGCGTCGTTGGAATTGACAGGTCCATTTCAGGTACCAGGGCATCTAATTTATCTTTGCTCGTTGGTTTGAACACCCGAACTTTGCTTCCAAGGGATTATAGGACTTACGGACAGTGCGAAAACAATTTGAAGCGTATGGAGGAACGAACCAGTATCGGGTGCCATCCATCTTGCAACGGAATGGAGAACAAAACGTGGATCGGGTTCGGGCTTGGTCGGCCGAAACTTGACAAACAAGATGCCAACCGGTTCGGCAGTCGGCGGTGCCTCAGGCCTCATGAACCAACTGAAAGACCAGAAGGCTCAACACGGTCATTCCATCATCAAGGGCAACAATACCGCTGGAGAGGCGTATCAAGAAGCTCCCAGGAAATACCCCGGATTACCCTTAAGGTTATCATCGCAAGACCACCCAAGCGCAAGGCACTTACCCACCATACGACAAGGCAGACGGTGTTGAATTACTCTCAAGCTCAACGGGAAAAGAACTGAGGGGGACACAAGCACATACCGTCAAAGCTCTCCAAGGCGCAACACACCACCAGAGTCTACGAGCGGCAATTCCAGAATCAGGATGGGCGCAGTGGGATGTGGAGGGCTTGAGATTATTTCTGCGCATACGACGTCGAAAACAACTGTTCACTGACCTCAAGATGAGAACCGTTCCAGTAGATTGAATGGTCTGGGGGAGGTGAGCGTTGCGAGAGCTCGGGGAGGTTCACCTTGACTGATGCTTTGAAGTTTGAGAAACAAGGTCCAAGGTCCGCATTTGGGCGCTGAACGGCGCTGAGATTGGCTTCGAATTGAGGCTAGCCCAGAAGGGCAGGGAAAAGGCCGAGGAAAAATTCTAAAAGGCAACCTGAGACGCGCCTGGACTTTGGATATCAGCTGGCGTTTGCCTTTGTGGAATCTTCGATAATTAT
>Ga0307510_10000875_pt1 | contig 31672 bp, 25 predicted proteins | sample 12_EM_MG_FD_207224 | JGI IMG/M metagenome (GOLD analysis project Ga0307510, IMG submission 207224) | Populus trichocarpa ectomycorrhiza microbial communities from riparian zone in the Pacific Northwest, United States - 12_EM | ecosystem: Host-associated > Plants > Roots > Unclassified | place... | reverse complement strand
CCGTAGACGACAGGGGCTTCTGGGGCAGCCTGGTTGGACGCCACGTGGGCGTGCTCCTTTCCTTCCTTCTCGCCTACCGGGTTAGCTGACGGGTTCGGAGCAGGAAGGTCTCCTACGCGCGTAAACCAGCCGTGTTGCCACGGTGGTCGACGAGCGATTCACCCCAAGGTGGTGGTTCCCCGGTTCCCTTGCGGGATTCGGCGCGTGCGCACGGAGCCATCTCTTGTGACGGCTGGGACGACCGCGCTGCGTTATCGAACGTTAATAGACACGGGCGCCCGTTTCCAAGCTGTTCGGCTTGATCATTAACCTTTCCTTGCTGGACGAACGGCCCACCACCGGCGAAAAACGGGCGAGTTGGCCAAGTCTCAGAATTCCCACAGGTATTGACGGGATGTCAGTTGTTATGCGGAGGGCGCTCACCCGATCACCCCCGGTGACAGCTGCCGCGGATGTCCGTCTATGGATGTCTTACGGCGATCATCGCCATGTCGTCCGTCATGCCACCCCCCGAGTACCGGCGCACCTCCTTGGCGAGGATGCCGAGCAACGCCTCGGGACTCCGGAAGGTGCGGCCGGCCAGCCGCTCCTCGGGGTCGTAGAAGACACCGCGGGAGTCGCGCGCCTCGGACAGCCCGTCGGTGTGGACGAGGAGAGTGGCCCCGCCCGGGAACGCGAACTCCTCGGCGCGGTCGGGCCAGACCCCCAACTCGCCCATTCCCAGGGGCAGTGCGGGCTCCTGGACCTGAAGGGTGCGTACGGCGCCGTCCTCGTGCAGGAGCAGCGGCGGCGGATGCCCCCGGTCGACGATCCGTACGACGCCGTCGCCGTGCGGGAGTTCGGCGAGGACGGCCGTGGTGAACCCCTCGAACGCGTCGAGCCCGTCGCGCCGGGTGCCCTCGCGCGCCAGCGCCCGCTCCAGCCGCTGGGCGACCACCTCCAGGGTCGCCTCCTGCTCGGCGGCCTCCCGGAACGCCCCGATGACCACGGCGACGGCGGCGACCGCGCCCATGCCCTTGCCGCGCACGTCGCCGACGATCAGCCGTACGCCGTGCGGGGTGTCCTGCACCGCGTACAGGTCGCCGCCGATGAACGCGCCCTCCTGAGCCGCCTCGTACCGTGCCGCGATCTCGAACCCGCCGATCCGCTCGGCCGGTTCGGGCAGTACGGCGCGCTGCGCGGCCTCGGCGATCTCGCGCGCGGAGGCGAGCTGTTCGCTGCTGCGGCGGACCAGGGCGTTGATGAGGACGGCGAGGACCGCGACCGTCGCGACGGTGGCCACCTCGGTGATCGCGTCGGTGTGGAGCACGATGCCGAGTTTGATGTGGATCGCGAGGACGACGGCGACGCAGACCAGGCCGGTGAGCACGGTGCCGCGCCGCGAGTAGAGCGGGGCGGCGACCAGCGGGGCGGCGGTGAAGAACGGAGCCGCGGTGAAGTCCCGCGGGGTGAGGTAGTCGTAGAACGCCCCGACGATCAGCAGCAGCGCCGGCAGTTGGTGGGCGAAGGTGCGGGCGTAGGAGATCCGGCGTCCCTCGACGGGGCCGAGGCCCGGGTCGGGCACGGGATCGCCGGGCAGGCGCCCGCCGGCTCGCACATACGGACCCTCCTCCTCCACGGATCCAGTTTTTCCTGGTGGGGGGAGGGCGGCGAGCGGTATGGGCCGATCGGGGGGATCAAAAAAAGGGGGAGAAACACCAAGGGCCGGAATCCATTTCTGGATTCCGGCCCTTGGTCTTAGTAGCGGGGACAGGATTTGAACCTGCGACCTCTGGGTTATGAGCCCAGCGAGCTACCGAGCTGCTCCACCCCGCGCCGTTGTGATTGCAACTATACGCCATCCGCGGGGTCCGAAGTCACACAGGTTTCAGTCCGCCGTCAGTCGGCGGTGTTCCCGGCGTGCGTGAGGGTCTCCCAGGAGACGAAGAGGTCGTCGCTGCCGGCCGGCCGGGTGGACTCGGCGAGCTTGTGCGCGGCGGGCACCTTCACGCCGAGCCGGCCCTCCAGGTGGTTGACGGCGACCTCCAGGTCGGGCCCCATGTTCCGGTCGACCTTGCCGCCGCACAGCCAGGCGGGCGCGGGCTCGCCGAGCTGGTAGCGGGCGTGGAACTCCAGGGCGGCCTTGAGCCGGTCCTTGACCCCGTCGTAGAGGTCGACGCCCTGGTGCCAGGCGGTCTCGGCGATGTGGGCGGTCGCGGCCAGCGAGTACCCGACGTGCTTGAAGTTGCGGCAGGTCTCCTGGGCGACGCCGTCCCTGAACGTCGTCTGCTTGAACCAGTACGTCGTCAGCTTCTGCGGGGTGGTGAGCTTCGAGCCCGCCGGGGTGAGCGGCACCTTGCCGTCCTTGGCGAGGTAGAAGTAGGCGGGCACGCGGTCGCGGAAGCGTTTGACGGCCGCGTCGAAGGCCTTGTGGTCGTCGAGGAAGACGGCGATGCCGATCGCCGCGTCCGTCATCGCGAGGTCCCAGTTGCCGTTGTAGTCCGGCAGGTTCTTCGTGACTTCCGGCTCGTAGGCGGTACGCAGCATCGTCCCGAACCGCTTCACCCGGTCCGCCGGCCATCCGGCGCCGGGCGCGTACCGCACGATCTCAGCCGCCCGCACCCACGTCGAACCGGCCCACGCGGTCTGGAGCCCGGCGTCGTCGGAGGTGTGCTCCTTCATCTTCGCCGACCAGTCGTCCATGATCTCCCGCGCCTTCAGCGCGTGATGCTGCTTCCCGGTGATGCTGAACAGCAGGGCCTGCGTGTACGCCGCGATCGCGTCCTCGCGCTCCTCGACACAGCCGTGCGCGGCCTTCCCGTTCCACGGGCAGTCGACGTCGGCGTACGGCTTCGCCGTGTACTTGTACGACCCGTACTTGCTGTCCCGCATCCCGAAGTACGCCTTCAGCCAGGGCTGCTTGCCGGCGGCGACGTTCTTGCGTACGGCGTCCAACTGCCCCTTGCTGACCAGGACTCCGGGGTGGGTGAACGCGGCGTCCGCGGGGAGTGCCCGTGCCATGGTCCGCGTACCGGTGTCCGCCGATCCGCACGAGGCGAGCAGCCCTACGGCTACGGACGCGCCCAGCACCGCGACTGCCCTCATGTGTCCTACCTCCACCTTTGTCCACCGGTTCCTTGCGAGCGTGACCCGGTGGGCGGTGGGGCGCAGGATCTGTTGGGCCGATTGGTCGTCGTGGGCGGGCGTCCCTGGGGGCTCTGCCCCCAGACCCCCATCGGCCCTGAAGGGGCCTCGTCCTCAAACGCCGGACGGGCTGAGTAATGCCGGCCGGAACCAAAAAAGGCGCAGCCCAGCAGCTCAGCTCAGCAGATGCCCGTTCGGTGCCTTCGCTCGCTCCTCGTACTCCGGGAGTACGACCACCGACACCCCCCGCGCCGCCAACATCCCGCTCCCGTCCGCGCCCTCCACGAACGTGTCCGGCTCGCGCCAAGCGGTCACCACCCGCCGTACGCCCGCGTCGAGGATCAGTTGGGCGCAGGGCTTGGGGCGGGAGGCGCGGTGGGTGCAGGGTTCCAGGCTGGTGTAGACCGTGGCCGTGGGGAGGCGCGGGTCCGCCGGGTCCAGTTTCGCCAGCGCCGCCTCCTCCGCGTGGACCACCGGGTCGCCGGACTCGCGGGAGTGGCCCCGGGACAACTCCGTGCCGTCCTCCGCCACCACCACCGCGCCGACGCTGAACGCCGTCCGCGAGGGCGGGCAGTCGGCGGCCAGGTCGCAGGCGAGGGCGAGCCAGTGGTGGTCGGCGGCGGCAGGGAGGTCGCCGGTGCCGGGGGCGGTGGGTTCGTAGCGCATGAGGACGACGTCCTCGATGGGGTGGGTCTCCACGAGGCGGAGGCGGCCTGGCTGGTACGTGCCCGGGCCGAAGAGGCGGGGGGCCTTGCTGTCGCCCACGAAGAGGGGGGACAGGACCAGGTGGAGTTCGTCGGCCAGGCCCTGCTGGAGGAGTTGGGTGTGGATCGTGCCGCCGCCCTCGACCATCAGGCGGTCCACGCCACGGACCTCGTGCAGGTGGTTCAGGAGGCGGCGCCAGTCGAGGTCCGGGCCGAGGGCCACGACGTCCGCCGCGAGGCCCAGCCCGCGTGCTCGCTCCGCGCCCTTGTCCGTCGTACAGACCAGCTTGTCGCCGCCCGTGTGCCAGAAGTTGGCCGCCGGGTCCAGGTCGCCGGAGCCGGTGACGGTGACCTTGAGGGGGTACTCGGGCTTGCCCGCGGTGATGCGACTGGCCCTGCGCCGGGGGGAGTTGACCAGGAGGCGGGGGTTGTCCGCGCGGATCGTGCCGGCGCCGATGAGGATCGCGTCCACGGACGCCCGGACCTCGTCGACGCGGTCGAAGTCGGCCGGGCTGGAGAGGAGCAGCCGGTCGGGGCCGGTGTCGTCGAGGTAGCCGTCGAGGGAGACGGCGGCGGACAGCAGGACGTAGGGGAAAGGCATCGACGCGCTCCCGGCTCGATCGAATGGCGGGGCTTGGTTCAGGCGAATGGCGGGGCTTGGTGGAACTGCGGGGCTTGGTTCAAGTTTGAAACAAACCTACACTGGGGGCATGACGACCCGCTGGCTCACCGCCGAGGAGCAGCGCGCCTGGCGCGCGTACATCGCCGCGACGCACCTCCTGGAGGACGCGATCGACCGGCAGCTCCAGCAGGAGGCCGGCATGCCCCACCTGTACTACTCCATCCTCGCCAACCTCTCCGAGGTGCCGGACCGCCGGCTGCGGATGACCGACCTCGCCGAGAAGTCGAAGATCACCCGGAGCCGGCTGACGTACGCCGTGACCCGGCTGGAGAAGGACGGTCTGGTGCGGCGGGAGGGGTGTCCGTCGGACAAGCGGGGCAGTACCGCCGTCCTGACCGACGAGGGGATGGACGTCCTGGAGCGTACGGCGCCGGGTCACGTCGAGACCGTACGGGCCGCGATCTTCGACCATCTCACCCCGGAGCAGGTGGGGCAGCTGGAGGAGATCAGCGCGGGGATCGCGCGGGCGCTGGAGACACCGGAGGACGTCCCGTGGCGCCGCCGCTCCACTCCTCCCTGTTCGTGACCCGCCCCACAATTCTGTTGCTTCAAATTTCAAGCATGAGGTAGTCTCCGTGATCGTGGATGTGCTTCAAAACTGAAGCACATCCCGGAACACCTGCCGCCGGACCACGGAGACCCGCATGCCCGACTTCCCCGCCGCCACCCCGCGTGCCCGCGTCCGGGTACCGCTGCGCTTCCAGGACGGCTACGGCGTCGACGCCGAACTCGTCACCTTCCACGGCCTGACCGACGGCCTGGAACACCTCGCGGTCGTCCTCGGCGACCCCGCCCCCGGCACCACCCCGCTGGTCCGGCTGCACTCCGAGTGCCTGACCGGCGACGTCTTCGGCTCCGCCCGCTGCGACTGCGGACCCCAGCTGCGCGAGGCCGTGGAGCGCATCGCCGACCGGGGCGGTGTCCTGCTGTACCTGCGCCAGGAGGGCCGGGGCATCGGCCTCTACAACAAGCTCGACGCCTACGCCCTTCAGGACCAGGGTCTCGACACGTACGCCGCGAACACCGCGCTGGGCCTGCCCGAGGACGCCCGTGACTACACGGCCGCCGCGCAGATGCTCACCGCCCTGGGGATCACGTCCCTGGACCTGCTGTCCAACAACCCCGACAAGGCCGACCAGTTGCGCGGCCTGGGCATCGACGTCCACGACCGGGTCCCGACCGGCGTCTTCACCACCGCCCACAACGTCCGGTATCTACGCGCGAAGGTCCTCCAGACCCACCACACGCTGCCGCTGGGCCAGTTGACGGAGTTGAACGCGGGCTGAGCAGCACGGCAATGCCGAGCAGCACGGCAATGGTGTAGCGGGCTACACCATTCATTCGGGAGGGCACTCCCTCGTGCCGTAGGGCCGCCGCCGGAAGGCTTGAGACCACGATCACGCACTCGATCTCGAACGCGATCCGGATCTCGACCGACCGCCGACGTGGAGGCCTTCCCCAGCCATGGCTACTCTCCTTTATCGCTTGGGCCGCACGGCCTTCCGGTGGCGCTGGTTCGTCACCCTCCTGTGGGTGGCGGTCCTCGGCGCCGTCGGATTCGCCGCCGCCAAGGCCCCCGCCGCCCCGGACGACGGCTTCACGATGCCCGGCATCGAGTCGCAGCGCGCCTTCGACCTGCTGGAGCAGCGCTTCCCCGGCACCGCGGCGGACGGCGCGAGCGCCCGGATCGTCTTCGTCGCCCCGAACGGCGAGAAGGTCACCGCGACCGAGAACCGGGCGGCGATCGAGAAGCTGGTGACGGAGGCGGCCGACGGTTCCCAAGTAGCCTCCGCCGTCAACCCGTTCGCCGCGAAGGCGGTGAGCGAGGACGCGTCGACCGCGTACTCCACCGTCACCTTCAAGGTGAAGGCCGACGACCTCACCGGCGCCGCCAAGACCCACCTGGAACGGGCCATCGACACGGCCCGGGACGCGGGGCTGACCGTCGAGGTCGGCGGCGACGCCCTCGCGACCCAGCCCGCGGCGGGCGGCAGCGCGGAGGCGATCGGCATCGCGATAGCCGCCGTGGTCCTGCTCATCACCTTCGGTTCACTGGCCGCCGCCGGCCTGCCCCTCCTCACCGCGATCCTCGGCGTCGGCATCAGCATGTCCGCGGTCCTCGCCCTGGGCAGCGCCTTCGGCCTCTCCGAGACCACGGGCACCCTGGCCACGATGCTCGGCCTCGCCTGCGGTATCGACTACGCGCTCTTCGTCGTCTCCCGCTACCGGGAGGAACGCGAGAAGGGCCACGCGCCGCGCGAAGCAGCGGGCCTGGCGGCCGGTACGGCGGGTTCGGCCGTGGTGTTCGCCGGCCTGACGGTTGTCATCGCGCTGGCCGGTCTGTCGGTGGTCGGCATCCCGATGCTGACGAAGATGGGCCTCGCGGCGGCGGGCGCCGTCCTCCTGTCGGTCCTGATCTCCCTCACCCTGGTCCCGGCGATCCTCGGCTTCTGGCCGAACGCCGTCCTCTCCCGCCGCGACCGCAAGAACAAGGCTCGTCGGGGCAAGGACAAGGCCAACGGCGAGAACGGCGGCAGCCGTTGGGCCCGGCTCGTCGTCCGCCGCCCGATCCCCGTCCTGCTGCTCGGCGTCGTGGGCCTCGGCGCGATGGCTCTGCCCGCCCTCAACCTCCAGCTCGGCATGCCCGGCGACGAGGCCAAGTCCACGGCCACCACCGAACGCCGCGCCTACGACGACCTCGCCCAGGGCTTCGGCCCCGGCTTCAACGGCCCCCTGACCATCGTCGTGGACGCGAAGAAGGCGGACGACGCGAAGAGCGCCGTAGCGACGATCTCGAAGGAGATCGCGGCCACCGACGGAGTCGTCTCCGTCTCACCGGCGCGCTTCAACTCGGCGGGCGACACAGCGGTGTTCAGCGCGACCCCCGCCACCAGCCCCACCGACGAGAAGACGAAGCAACTCGTCCAGACGATCCGCGACGAACGGGCCGGCATCGAGTCCGGCACATCCGGCGCGAGCTTCGAGGTCACCGGCACCACGGCGCTGAACATCGACGTGGCGCAGAAGGTCCAGGACGCGCTGATCCCGTACCTGGCCCTGGTGGTGGGCCTGGCGATCGTCCTCCTGCTCCTGGTCTTCCGCTCGCTGCTCGTGCCCCTGAAGGCGGCGCTCGGCTTCCTCCTCTCGGTCCTCGCGGCGCTCGGCGCGGTGGTCGCGGTCTTCCAACAGGGCCACGGGGCCTCGCTGTTGGGCGTCGACCAGACCGGCCCGATCATGAGCCTGATGCCGATCTTCCTGGTGGGCATCGTCTTCGGACTGGCCATGGACTACGAGGTGTTCCTGGTCTCCCGGATGCGTGAGGCGTACGTCCACGGGGACGGGCCCGGTCAGGCGATCGTCTCCGGGTTCCGGCACAGCGCCCGGGTGGTCGTGGCCGCCGCGCTGATCATGATGGCGGTGTTCTCGGGCTTCATCGGCGCGGGCGCCTCGATGATCAAGATGATCGGCTTCGGGCTGGCCATCGCGGTGCTGTTCGACGCGTTCGTGGTCCGGATGGCGATCGTGCCCGCGGTTCTCTCCCTCCTGGGCAACAAGGCCTGGTACCTGCCGCGTTGGCTGGACCGGATCCTCCCCCGCATGGACGTCGAGGGCGAGGCCCTGAGCCGCAAGGTCCCGGCGCCGACCGCCGACACGCCCACCGCTCACCTCACTCCGGTCCCCTAGCTCCCCCAGACCGGGGCCGCCGAGAGCGGAGGCGGCCTCGCGGTGCCGGATCCCGTGGGGACGGGGACCGGCGCAAGTCCCGGGCCCGGCGACGGGGCACTCCCCCCGCCCGTCGCCGGGCCCGCGGACGTCCACACCTCACCCAGTCACCAAGCCACCCAGTCACCAACTCGCCCACCAGAGAGGGCACTTCGATGAAAACCTCCGTGCAGGCCGGAGTGGCCGGGCTCCTGGCCTGCGGCACACTGCTCACCGTCGTCCTGGTCACCCGCGACGGCGACGGCAACGACGACGGCCACACAGGCATCGCCTACTCGTCCCCGACGAAGGGCCCGTACGTAGCCCTCGGCGACTCCTACACGGCCGCCCCCGGCATCACGGACCCCACCGGCACCCCCGCCGGCTGCGACCGCTCCGCCGGCAACTACCCGGCCCTGGTGGCCGCCGAACTCGGCCTGAAGGGTGGGGACTTCCGTGACGTGAGTTGCAGCGGCGCCACGACCACCGACCTCACGTCAGCGCAGAAGACGGACGACGGCACCAACTCGCCCCAGCTCAGGGCACTTTCGTCCACCACCCGGCTGGTCACCGTGGGCATCGGCGGCAACGACATCGACTTCAGCTCGATGATCAAACGGTGCGTGGCGATGGGCGCGCTGTACGAGATGACGGGCAGCGGCAAGTACATCTCCGAGGACGCGCCCTGCGAACGCAACTACGTCACGGGCGACTCGGACGCCGTACAGAAGAAGATCTCCACGGCGGGCACCCGGCTCACCCGCGTCCTGGCCGAGGTCAAACGCCGCGCCCCCGAGGCCCGGGTCTACGTCGTCTCGTACCCGGCGATCCTGCCGGCCGACAGCGCCGACTGCGGCCGGGACATGTCCCTCGCACCGGGCGACGTGACCTTCCTCCGCAAGAAGGAACAACAGCTCAACTCCATGCTGCGGCAACGGGCTTCGGAGGCGGGGGTCGGCTACGTCGACACGTACACGCCCTCCGCGGACCACAACGCCTGCGCGGCGAAGGACACCCGCTGGATCGAACCGCTCGTACCGGAGAGCCCGGCGGCGCCGGTGCACCCGAACGCGCGCGGGGAGCGGGGGATGGCGGACACGGTGCTGCGCGCGATCAAGTCGGCGCTGTAGGCCGGTCGGCGCTGTAGGCCGGTCGTTGACGAACCGAAGTGTCAACAGTGTCAACCCGCGAGTCCGCAACCTAAGTTGCACCCGTGGACACTGTGAGTCACGGCAACTCCCTAGGCCGTCCCGGCCGGTCCGGCACAGCATGAGGCGACTCGTCCTCAAGTGATCGGGAGACACAGTGAACTCCTCCCCCACCGGTGTCGGCCGCCGCGACTTCCTCGGCCGTACGGCAGGTGTCACGGCCGGCGCGGCCCTGCTGAGCACCCTGCCCTCCGCCCCCGCATCAGCCACCCCGCGCGACGACGCGAGCCACCCGGTGAGAACCCGGTCCGGCCTGGTCACCGGCGTCCCCGCCGCCCTCCCCGGCGTCACCGTCTACAAGGGCATCCCCTACGCCGCCTCCACGGCCGGCGAGAACCGCTGGCGGGCCCCGCGACCCCCCGCCTCCTGGCAGGGCGTCCGCAAGGCCGACACCTGGGGCGCCGCCTGCCCCCAGCCGGTCACGGGCATCGCCGCCGACAAGGTGCCCCCGCTGAGCGAGGACTGCCTGAACCTCAACATCTGGACAGGGGCGGGCAGTTCACCCGCCAGCCGCGACCTCCGCCCGGTCTTCGTCTGGATCTACGGCGGCCGCAACAGCGCCATGTGGGCCTCGCAGCCGGTGTACGACGGGGCGAACCTGGCGGCCAAGGGCGCGGTGGTGGTGACGTACAACCACCGGGTGGGCGCCTTCGGCAACCTCGCGCATCCGGAGCTGAGTTCGGAGGGCGGGCACGGTGGTTCCGGGAACTGGGGTGTGCAGGACACGGTGGCGGCGCTGAAGTGGATCCGTCGCAACATCGCCGCGTTCGGGGGCGATCCGGAGCGGGTGACGCTGGCCGGCTGGTCTCACGGTTCGTCCTTCGTGAACATCCTGATGATCTCGAAGCTGGCACGGGGCCTGTTCCACCGGGCGGTCCTCTCGGCGGGCGTGCAGTACACCAAGGACCCGGCGCTCGGCCATGTGGCGGGCGGCTACGCGCGGTTGGCGGCGGCGGAGGCCAACGGAACGGCGTTCGCGACGTACATGGGCGCGTCCACGTTGTCGGACCTGCGCGCGCTGACGGCCGACGAGATCGTGACCAAGGTGTACGCGCAGGGCGCCCCGGCGGCGGGCACGAGCTTCGGCAACGTACTGGACGGCTATGTCCTGCCGAAGTCGTACACCGCCGCGATGACGTCCCGCACCGAGTACGACATCCCGGTCCTCACCGGCAACAACAAGGACGAGAACGGCGCTTCACCGACGCTGACGATGACGGTCGCGGCGTACGAGGCGTACGCGGCGACGACGTTCGGCGACAGGGCGGCCGGCTTCCTGTCCCTGTACCCCGCCACCACGGACACGGAGGCGGCAGCGCAGTACAACAACTACGCCCGCGACGAGGAACGCGTCTCCACGTTCCTCTGGGGCAACCAGTTCAAGGTCGCGGCCGGCAACCGCAGCCCGGTCTACACCTACTGGTGGACCCACGTCCCCCCGGGCCACGACACCACCAACCCGATCGAACCGGCCGACGGCGCGGGCGCCTACCACGGCGCCGAGAAGTACTACTTCTTCGGCAACCTGCACGGCACGGACCGCCCCTGGACGGCGGCGGACCACGCGATCGCGGACCGCACGTCGTCGTACGTCGCGAACTTCGCGGCGACGGGCAACCCGAACGGCCACGGCCTGCCGGCGTGGCCGGCGTTGCGCACGTCGAAGCCGGTGTCCATGGAACTGGGCGATCACTTCGCGCCGTTGGCTGCGGCGGACAGCGAGGGCAAGTATGCGTTTTTGAAGGGGTATTTGGAGGGGCAGGTGACGGAGTACTGAGCGCCGAGTTGCGTCAACTGTGCGCCCTTGCGGTGAGATAGGGGTCCCGACGGAGGACTTCTCGGCTACCGAAAAGGGTGCCGACGGCCAGGCCGGCAGCGGGCAGCAGCAGCGCCGCTCCGGCCCGGGCCGGGCCGGGCAGGGCGTCCATGACGGTGATGGGCAGGCCGAGCACATCGCTGAGCGGGCCGGCCAGCGACGCGGACAGCACCGTCCCGGCGACCGCGCCGAGCACCCCCGCCACCCCGCCGGACAGCACGGCTTCGCCGAGCAGGATCCGGCGCAGTTCGGGCCGTCCGGAACCGAGGATCCGCAGGACGGCGAACTGGCCGATCCGTGCCCGTGCGCTGTCCGCCGCCCGCACGGCACCGAGCGCGAGGGCGCCGAGCGCCAGGACCAGCACGCCGATGCGCATCGCGAGATCCGCCGCGCCGAACAGACCGGGCAGGTCGCGGACCCGGTCGGAGACCGCCGAGGCCGAAAACCCCTTGTTCTGGAGGGACTTGGTGACCGCGGCCACCTGCCGCTGGTGTTCGACCACCACGACGGCGGACTGCGCGCCCTCCCGGCCCTGGAAGGCTCCCGCCGGCCGGCCGGCGCGGGCGGCGGCCAGCAACGCGGCGGTGTCCTGCGAGAGATAGGCGACGCCGGGTCCGTCGGCCTGCCAACTCGGGTCGTACAGGGCGACGATCCTCAACTTGACGACGGCGCTGGTGCCGGACGCGGCGCCCGTCGCCCTGGTGTACCCGAAAGCGACGGACCGGCCGAGGAGGGGCACGAAGTCGGTTCCCTGCGCGACGGCGGGCAGCACGACCTCGTCCGGGCCGAGCGGCGCGGAGACCTTCCCCTCGATGACCGGCAGATCGTCGCCCGGTGTCAGGGTGTGGCTCGCCAGGTCGTACGTCCCGTTCTCCTCGGCGTACAGCACGGAGGAGTAGTCGGCGACGACCTGCCGAACTCCCTTCACCCGCCCGGCTTCCCGCAGTGCCGAGGTGGTGAGCGGGCGGACCGAGGCATCGCCCTCGAACGAGGAGAGTTCGATCTGCGTGAGTCCGCCGGAGCCCAGTACGTCCCGCTCGACGGCGGCGGCGGCACCGGCCGCGACCCCGGCGGACGTGGTCAGCAGCGCGGCCAGGACCGTGAGGGTGGGCAGCGCCCGGCGCAGCGAACGCCCGTCGCGCTTCCAGGTGTAGAGACTCCAGCGGCTCATCCCAGCATCTCCCTGCGGTCACTTCCCTGACGGAGGTTCGCGTCCCGAACGTGCGACAGCACACCGTCGTCCAGCACATAGCGCTGATCGCAGGCTTCGGCGACCGCGGAGGCGTGCGTGACGAGCAGTACGGCCGCGCCCCGTTCGGCGCACGAACGCAGGGAATCCATCACGGATTCGGCGTTCTTCGGGTCCAGGCCCGAGGTCGGCTCGTCGACGAGGACGAGCAGGGGTTCCTTCACGGCCGCCCGGGCCACCGCGATGCGCTGCCGCTGGCCGCCGGAGAGTTCGGTGACCGGGGAGTCGGCCAGGTGCTCCATGCCGAGGTCGCCGAGCAGCGCCCGGGCCGTCGCACGGTGCCGGGACAGCCGTGGTCCAAAGGCGGCGGCGACGTTCTCCCAGGCGTTGAGGAACGTGAGCAGCCCGAGATCCTGCAACACGATGCCGATCGAGCGCAGGCGCAGCGCGTCCCGGTCGGCGGGTGACAGTGCCCCGGTGTCCGTGCCGACGATGTGGAGGGAGCCCGCGGTCGGCGACAGGATGAGCCCGAGGAGCGCGAGCAGGGTGCTCTTGCCCGAGCCGGACGGCCCCTCGACGGCGGCCATCGTGCCTGCCCGAAGGGTGAGATCCGCCCGGCTGAGACCACCACCGGCCGCGTATCTGAAGGCCAGGCCTTCACCCAGGACGATCGGCGGGGAGGCGGTGTTCATACGGCGGGTGCCCTTCTACGGTGGGAAAGCGGGGCGGGTACGGGCTCAGGCGAGCAGGTAGTACGCGGCTCTCGTGGCGTCGGCCGAGGCGGCACCGCCGGGCGAGTCGGCGTACAGGTCGGGGAACTCGGCGTCGCGGTAGGGCTCCAGCAGTGCCGGAAGCTCGTTCCAGAAGCTCTGCGCGATGCTCCGGTCGGCGGCGAGCGCCGCCTGGACCGCGTCGGAGGCGGCCCCCAACTCCCCTTCGCGCAGGGCGTTCCGGGCCTGCGCGACGAGGTCGGTCCCCTCTGTGAGACGCCGCGCCTGGGTCGTACACCCCGCGTCGGCGAGCACCACCACGACGCGCAAGGAAGGGGCCGGAAGAGCGTCGCCCTCGTGCGCGAGCGATTCGACGGAGGTGCGCGGACACCCCAGTCCGAACTCGGCGCGCGCGGCCGTCGCGCCGTACCAACTGTGCTGGTTCTCCGTGGTCGGACGTGCCGGTACCGCGCGTTCGGCCGCGGCCCGGGCACTCTTGCCGGCCTGCGGTCCGCAGTCCAAGGACAACCGGTGGCACGTCATAGCGAGCAGCACCCGGTCGGACGGATCGAGCCCGGGATCCGAGCCCAGCCGCCTCAGCCCTTTCTTCAACCAACCCGGCGCACGCTGCTGCCCGCCACTGGCGGTCAGGGCCCGCGCGATGTTGTACGTGGCGGTCAGCGTGCCGAGTTGGGTCGGGGACTTGGCCACGAGGCCGTCGGACCGGACGGCCACGGGTGGCGCGGGCAGCGGCAGGGACGAGGTGCTGGACGCGCCGAGGGCGAGCGCCCGCCGGACCAGCCACCGTGTCTGTGTGTCGGGGTCGTGCAGCGCGGGCAGCAGGCAGGCGCGCGTCTGCCGCGTCAACTGCCGTCGCAGCAGGGCCGACGCGGCCCGTTGGATGGGTTCGGGTCCGGCGCAGTCGGTCCTCCGGAGATCGGCGTCGGCGTGCCGGAGGACGCGTGTGGCGTGGGCCCGCACCCCGACGGCCCGGAGCGCCTCGACGGCGTACAACGCCGGTACCGGCAGGTCCACTTGAGCGGTGTCGGCCGCGAGGCGGGTCAGCGTGGCGGGCGACACCTGGTCGTCGCGGCCCAGGCAGGCCACGGTCTGTAGGAAGGCGGCGCGGGTGGCGAGCGAGGTCGTGGCGTCGTCCTCGGGGTCCGGCGCCCGCAGATAACCGAGCGCCTCGCGCTCGGCCCGCGCGCGGAGCCCCGCCTGCTCCAGGACGGCGGCCGCGTCGGTGGCACCGGAGGTTTCGGGGGCGTCGGAAGCTCGGCGGGCGTCGGAGCGTTGGGCGGTTTCGGAGGCGGACAGCGACAGGCACACGTACTGCGCCCGCCAGGCAGGGGTGTCGAGCATGTCGGTGCGGGCGAGCTGTGCCAGGGCGGCCGGACGAATCTCGGGGACGGGTTCGCCGCCGGTCCGCTGCCCGGTGGGCTGACCTTGTACTTCGCGTTGCCCTTCTTGGTCTTGGTGGACGTCTTGAAGGAGCACTTGTCGGCGTAGGCGTTGCACTGCCAGGCGGTGACCTCGACTTTCGCACCGGTGCCGGGCAGGGGCGTCGATCCGGAGTCCGAGATGGCCATGGTCGGCGCGGCGGTCGCCGCCGTCAGCAGCGCGACGAGGCCTGTGGTCAGCAGGATCTTCTTCACCCGGTTGTCCCCGTTTTCGTCCCCAACTGGGCGTCGAACTGTATATGTTGCGGGAATATCCACGAGTGACCGAAAAGCACCGTCAGGTGGGTGCGAGATGTCCTGGTTCCACCGAGCGAGACACCCATCGATGCGGTTGGGCCCGGCGTCCACCACGAGACCCTGAGACCGGTTTCAGCCACCCCGAAGACGGCCTGGTTCACACCCGTGGGTTAAGGAAGGCGGATGCCCGCTGACCTCAGCGCGCTCACCAGAGGACGACACACCCTCGCCGCTCCAACTCGGCCAGCGGCGGGGAGGAGGGGTCACAGTCGTTCCAGCGCAGGTCCAGCTTCTCCAGGGAGGGCATGGCCGGCACCCAGTCCGGCAGCAGGGTGAGGCGGTTGCTTCGCAGGTCGAGCTGACGCAGCAGGGGCAAGTCGGCCAGCGCGGCCGGGAGTTCGGTGAGGGCGTTCTCCCGGAGATCCAGGTGACGCAGTTCGCGGAGGCCGGCCACGGACGACGGCAGGCGGGCGATCTCGTTGCCCCGGAGCCAGAGTTCGCGCAGGTTACGGAGGTCCCCGATGCTGTCGGGCAGCGTGGTCAGCCGGTTGTGCTGTGCCCGGAGTTCGATGAGACCGGCCATGCGGCCGATGGCCTCGGGCAGGGCGGCGAGGGTGTTCTCGCCGACGTTGAGATAGCGCAGCCGGGTCAAGTTCCCCAGGGCGTCGGGGAGTTCGGTCAGCGCGTTGTCGTGGAGGTAGAGGAAGCCGGCGAGGTCGGCCAGGTCGGCGAGTTCGTCGGGCACCGTGGTGAGGTGGTTGTGACCGAGGTCGAGGGTGGTCAGGCTGTGGAGTTGACCGATCTCGGGCGGGAGGTCGGTGAGTCCGTTGTCCGCGAGGATCAGGACCTGGAGTTCGGTGCGTCGCCAGACCGACTCGGGTACTTTTCCCAGCTGTTGGCGCCATAGGTTCAGTACGTGCGGCACGGTCCGGTCTGCCTCTCCTGGGGTACGTCGTGTCAGTGGTCGGAGTCGCCCTTGTCCCGTTGCCCCGTTGGCCCTGTCCGCTCACCGGACGCCGCCAACAGCCCCAGCACCGCGCCGAGTTGTCGACGTACCCCCGCATCGGCGATGAGCCCGTCCGCGCCGCGCATCCCCCGGTCCACCGGGATCCTCACGCAGGCCGCCTCCACGATGTCGGCGCCGGTGTAGCCCAGCACCGTCCGCAACGTGGTCTCCGCGCCTCCACCCCGCCCCGGTGCCGCCGCGTTGACCCAGGCCACCGGCTTGTCGGAGATCTCGGTGCCGCCGACCGTCCAGTCCAGCAGGTTCTTGAACGAGCCCGGCAGGGTGCCCGCGTACTCCGGGGTGCAGATCAGGATCCCGGCCGCCCGGTCGATCGCCGCCCGCAGCGCGGCCACGGGCGCGGGCAGCGGGTCGGTGTCGTCATCGGGGTTGAAGTGCGGAAGCCCGGCGAGACCGTCGTACAGTACGGCGCCCACCCGCACGTCCGGCGCCAGGGCACAAGCGGTGCGCAGCACGGCCTCGTTGGAGGAGTCGGCCCGCAGACTCCCCGACAGCAACAGGATCACCGGTGACGTGGACATCCGCACAAGCTACTCCCGGCGCTCACGTCCACCCGTGCACGGACACCTGCGGTTCGACGCCGTCGAGGTACTGCCGGAGCGCCAGCCCATTGCCCCTGACGAACTCCTCGGGTACGGCCTCGACTTGGACCCAGCGAACCTGCGCGTGCTTGAGGGGCTCACGGTTCTCGGCCTCGCCGGTCCACTCGTCGGCGGCGAAGACGACCGTGAGGAAACCGCTCGGCGCCTCGACACCGAGGGAGGCATGGACGACATGCACGACCTTCAGTGAGGCCGCGTCCACGACGACCCCGGTCTCCTCGTACAGCTCGCGCACGGCGGTCTCGGTGACGGGTTCGCCGGGTTCGTTCTTGCCTACGGGGAGATCCCACATCCCTCGCCCGAACTTGGCGTACTCACCGCGCTGGAGGAGAAGGACGCGGCCCGCGGCCCTGTCGTGGACGATGACGGCCGCGACCAGGAGGGTCATGGAGGAGTAGGCGGGCTGGAGAGCAGGATTCATGGCCGGCCCGGCCGGACCGTGAGATACGTCCAGCCACTCCACGCGGCCCCGGTCTGAGCGCCCGTGGTCGGTGGGATGTAGTGGCCGCGCACGCGGTAACGGCCGTTGTCCGCAAAGAGTTTCAGGGCGCGGCTGTAGCCGTAAGAGCCGTCGGAGTACAGCGGGACACAGCGCTGCGAGGTGCTGAGGTGCCAGGCTCCCGAGGTGTAGCGCTCCACGGACACCGACATGCATCCGGTCGTCTGGTGGGGAGTGGCCTTGAGGCTGAGGCCCATGTTCACTTCCGACTTGTAGAGGACCTGATACGTCGTCGACCCGATCCGGGTGGTCGCGAGCGGCCATTGCAGCTGGGTCCGCACAGTCGGCGTGAGCGTCACAGCGTGTGTCACGGTCCGTGGGGCGTACCGGTAATCGCCCGCGAAGACCGCGGTGAACGTGGTGTTGCGACCGATCTTGTCGTACGCGACCAGGTTGCCGGACGAGTCGACGTGCCCGCTCTTGAGCGGGGTGCGGGACTGGCCCGCGGGCTGGGCATAGAGCGTCACGGTACGGGAGTTGTACGTCGTCCCCAGATGCGCGGTGACCTTGGCCGTCGCACCCGACCGGTAGGACGCCGCGTCGGTCGTGACACTCAGCGCCGAAGTCACCCTGGACACCTGGACGTTGGCCGACGCCGTCACGGGGAGGTAGGCCGTGCCGCCGTCGTACGTGACGGTGTAGGTGTTCGTGCCGCCGGCCTGCGGTGTGTCGCGGAAGGCGAACCTGCCGTCGGCGGCGACCGGTACGACGGGGAGGGTGTAGCCGGACGGATGCGCCAGGTCCTTCTTGACCACGTGGACCGCGCCGGTCGTCAAGTGGGCGTGGGGCCAGGTGAGTTGACCGGTGACGGTGAGCGGGGCGGCACGGTTGCCGGTGGTGGGCGCCGACAGCGTCGTCGTCGGCGCGTACTTCGCGAGGGGGATGTCGAGGGTCCGGGTGGCCGGGGCGTAGTGGCCGCCGCCGGAGTAGTCGACGCGGTAGCTCAGGGTGCCCGTGAGCGGGGCGGTGTCGTGGACGGCGTACCCGCCGAAGGGGTTGGCAGCGGTCGCCGGAAGCCTGGTCGGGTCGGTCACGACGACGCCGTCCGGATGGGCGCTGTCGTAGCGCAAGATCCTTACGGAGCCGGGGAGTTGGCCCTGGTCGCTCGCGGTCGGGGAGAGGGAGGAGTCGAAGGAGATGCTGAGGGAGACGGGCTCGCCGGGGGCGAGTGGCGTGGTGGCGCTCCCGTTCAGCCGGACCGCGGCCGTCTCCGGGGCCTTGGCCACCTCCAGCGTCGGGCTTCCTCCGTCGGCGTCCACGGCGACGCCGTAGAGGCGGCTCTCGTCCGGGGCCCAGGCGAGGCCGTGGGCGGCCAGTCGTAGCGGAGAGTCGATCGCGTGGCTGCCGTAGAAGCCCGAGCCGCTCACCGGAACGGCCCTGAACTCATCGCCGTCGCAACCACATCCCGCCAGGGTGCCGTCGGGTGCTACGGCCACCGCACGCGCCGCCAGCGGGTCGGCGAAGCGGCCGTCCGCGGCCAGGTCCAAGACGCGGAACCTGTTCGCGTTCGGATTCCGCCACGACGTGACGGCCACGTCCTGCCCGTCCGCCGTGACAGCGAAGTCGGTGAGATCCGGGACGGGCAGCGCCCGGGCCGCCTGCCGGGTCAGCCCACCGTCCGCGACCCGGTACGTGACGAACGCGGAGGTGTCTCCTGTCTGCGTGGCCGCGACGAGCATGCCGGACGACGTCGGAGTGGTCGCCAGGAGCGGGGAGCCGGCCCAACTGCCGGAATCCCGCGCCGTCTTCACCGCCCCGGTCGCGTCCACCGACCCGATGCCACCGGCACCCGCGCCCCCGTAACCGAACCAGAGCGTGCCCCCGGCCACGGCCAGCGAGTCGGGACGCGTACCCGCGCCGGTGCCGTAACGGGCCGTCTCCGTCAGGGTGTTGGTGTCGATCGCGACGATCGCGTCCTGGTCGGGCAGCGCCGCGTAGACCGTGGAACCGTCGTCCGACAGCGCCAACCCCGTGGCACCGGGCTCCCCTTCGACCGTCGTCGGGTCGCCCCCGTCGAGATCCGTCACGAGGATCCCGTCCGCGCCGGCGCCCCCGCTGAGGAAGAGATGACCGTGAGCGGCGTCCACCAACAGATGCGAGAAGCCCGCGATCGGCAACGACAGCCCCGACGCCGCGTACGAGTCGCCCGCCCCCGGGACGATCACACCCGTCAGCCCCAACACCGTCGCCGCGACGGCGAGCGACGAAAAACGCCCCGTCTTCATGCAGGTCCCCCCGGACGCACACATTGGGGCCCCGGCGGCTCGAAGGCGGCCGGGGCGTGAAACCTCAGGTCGGAGACACGGAATTCTGCGCGGATCGTACTACGCGGTTCCGAAGTAGCCCTCCAGGTCGGCGATGACGTCGACCGAGCCGAGCGCGTTGTGGATGCGGATGGAGCCGTCGGCTCCTACGGGAACCACGGCGAGGATCGGCCGGGTCTGGCCTGCCGTCAGGTTGTCGTTGGACGCGTTCGGCAGGCTGCCGTCGCCGTAGGCGGTCAGGTGGGTGTTGGCGGTCGGAGTGACGCCGGTCAGGTTGACCAGCACGGCGGAGGCGCCCGCGGGGACCCCGTCGACACCGGCGACCTTCACGGTGAGGGTGCCGCCCGCGCCCAGCGACCTGTCCGGTGCGCCGAGGCCGGCGCGGGTGTCGAGGAAGCGGGTGGGCGTGGTCCCCACGAAGGCGCCGCCGCTGAGGGCGTCGGGGTCCACGGGGTCGTCGGACGAGCCCGCCAGGTAGTCCGTGTACACGCCCTGGACGTCGGCGATCAGGTTGACGTGCCCGGCGCTGTTGTAGATGTGGACCTTGCCGGCGCCCACGCAGGGGGTGGCCAGGTTGGAAGCGGTCTGCCCGGCCCGGTAGTTGAGCGTGGACGTAGTCGGCGGGGTGGGGCCGTCGCAGGCGACGGTGACGTAGCCGCTGCTGGTGCCTCCGGTCACGGTGACGTTGAGGACGGCGCCGACGGTCGCCTCGCCCCGGGCGTACTTCGGCAGAGTGACGGTCGTGGTGCTGCCTGGTCCCACCGCGCCCTTGGGCGCGCCGGTGCCGTCGCGGGTGTCCAGCACCCGGGTCGGGACCACCGTGGCCAGGCCGGACATGTACGGGTCGTCGCTGCTGGGCTTGGTGGTGGTGTAGTACCCCGCGAGGTCGGCGATGAGGTTCACATCGCCGTGCGCGTTGTAGAGGTCGATGTAGCCGTCGGCACCCACCCGGACGGTGACGAGGTTCGGATTGTCCTGTCCCGCCCGGAAGTTGAGGTTCGAGGCGTTCGGGCGGGTGGTGCCGTCCGGGTAGACCGTCACATAGCCGGCGGCGGTGGCGCCCGCGTCGGTGATGTTCAGGGTCACCCCCGTCACCCCGGACGCCGGGATGCCGTCCACGCCGAGGACCTTCAGCCGGACCACACCGCCGGGGCCGACCTGTCGCTTGGGCGCGCCCGTCCCGTTGCGGGTGTCCAGCAGCCGCTCGGGGCCCGCGGGGACGAAGGCCGCGCCGACCGTCGCCTCGGCGGTCGTGGTGGTGGTCCGCCCGCCGGAGTCGGTGATCGTCTGCGTGACGGGGTACGTGCCGGGGGCCGCGTAGGTGTGCTTCAGCGTGTCGCTGAGGGCGGTGACGGAGACGGCCGTCGAGCCGTCGCCGTAGGTGACCCGGTCGCCGGTGATCGCGTACGGATCGAAGTCGACGTTGTAGAAGCAGCTCGCGGTGTCCGGCGCCGAGGGGCTCGTCGCACAGGCGACGGTCGAGGTGAGGTCCGGTGTGGGATCGACCAAGGCCCAGATGTCGGCGGCACCGACCCGCGTGCCGTCGGCCCTGTCGACCACCACCGCGACCTGGACCCCGCTGATCCCGGTGGCCTGGGTGTAGGTGTGCGTGGCCGAGCCGGTGGTGGAGGTGACGGTGGTACCGCCGCCGAAGTCGAAGGCGTACGTGAACCCGGTCGTCGAGTCCGACCACGGATTGCTCACCTGCGCGGTGGCGGTGACCGGAACGCCGACGTATCCGCGGCCCATCTTGATCCCGCCCACGGTGAGCGGGTCCTGGAACTCCGTGGCGCCGCGGTCGTCGTGGCCGATACCGGTGTCCGGGACCAGCGGATCGTCGACGCGGGCATGGCCGTCGATGTCCGTGGACAGCTCACCGGGAGCGTCGGTGTCGGCCGAGTCGACGAGCGGTGAGTGCTCGGCGGGAAGCCCGAGCCCGGGGATCGTCAGGTCCGTCTGGTCCAGGTCGTGGGTGCCCTGTCCGGTGCCCGCCCGGAACGCCTGCGCGGTGGCGTACGCGGTGCCGGCCCAGTCGTAGTCGGTTCCGGCCGACGACGGGTTGAGCGCGTTGTAGTCCGCGGTGACCTGCGGGGCGGAGGCGGCGTCCACCGTGATCCCGGCATGGGTGCCGGTGCACGTCGCGGTGCCGTAGGGCAGCACGACCGTGTTCTCCACCGATCCGGAACTGCCGTCGGTCAGGCTGACCCCGTCGGCGCAGTCCGTCGCGACGGTGTCGCCCGCGAGGTCGATCCCCGTGGTGCCTGCGGCGAGGACACCGCCGACCTGGAAGGAGTCGCCGGCGAGCGTGATGTCCCGCGCGCCGGCCGCACTGCGGAAGTCGGGCCCGTGCGGCTGGCTGACATGGAGGCGGGTGAGCGAGATGCCGGAGGAGGACCCGTCGACCGCGATCACCGGGGTGGTGCCGTCGACCAGGGTGCTCTGCACCACCGCGGTCTGGTAGGTGATGTGCTGCGAGCCGGTGACGGCGAGGGCGGTCGTACCGGAGGTCCTTGCCCGTATCCCGGCCATGTCGACGTACTGGGCACCGGAGAACGTGACCGCCGCCGTGCCCTTGCCCGCGACGGTGACCGACGATCCGTCGCCGGGTGCGGAGAGGAAGGTGACGGGTGCGTCCGCGGTGCCGGTGGACCTGATGGTCACCGGTGCGTAGGCCGTGCTGCGGCCAGCGACGTACACCCTGTCACCGGGAGCGGCGGCGTCCGCGGCCGGCTGTATCTGGCAGAAGGGCTCGGCCGCCGAACCGGGACCGGTGTCGTTGCAGTCGGTGGCCGCGTCGTCGACGTGGAACACCGTACCGACGACGGTGTCCGCGTAGGCCACGCCCGATCCGAAGCAGCTGACGAACAGGACAGCCAGAGCCGCGGTCGACACCAGCGGTTGTCTTCGCCCCATGAACATTTCCCCCTCCGGGCCGGCGAAGGCGTCGGAAGGCGGCGCGCACGGCCTGTGCGATCCAGTCAGGTGTGCGCTGGAACTGACGGGAGAATAGGTCACTTTGGGACAGCAGATGCCGATGCATGGGCACCGGTTCGTCGACGCCTCGAAAGTTTGCGCGGTGTTTGATCAAAACGGGGGCCACGAAAACCGGTCCATCAGCGGGCATTGACCGTTCCGGGGTGCGGAGGGGACCGGACCGTCCCGACCGCGCGAACGGACGGGGCCACCGACGCCGGGTCCCGAAAACGACGCAGCGCCCGAGTCGGCCGGCGCCGCCCCGGACGCTGACTCGGTGTCCGGAACTACCAGGTCAGGACAGGTTCGTTGTGGGGCGTATTGAGCCGGTGCCGGCGACTGTGCTTCGCGGGTGCGGGTGCGGGTGGAGTTCCGGTCGGCCCGCCGGTTCACGGTGTGCCGGATGCCAGGCCGACCCGGTAGGCGAGGACGACTGCCTGGACCCGGTCGCGCAGGGCGAGTTTGGCCAGGATCCGCGAGACATAGGTCTTGACCGTCTCGGGGGTGATGTACAGCTCCGCCGCTATCTCCGCGTTCGACAGCCCCTCGGCCAGCTGCCGGAGCACCTCCAGTTCGCGGGGCGTCAGCGCGCGTACGACGTCCTCTCTGGCCGGGCGGGAGGACTCGGCCGGGCGCAGGTGCTCGGCGTAGTGGCCGATGAGGTGGCGGGTGACGGCGGGTGCCAGCAGGGCCTCGCCGCGGGCGACGGTCCGGATGCCGTTCACCAGCTCCGCGGGCGGCGCGTCCTTGAGGAGGAACCCGCTGGCTCCGGCGCGCAACGCGTCGTAGACATGGGCGTCGACGTTGAACGTGGTGACGACCAGCACCTTCGGCGGTTGCCCGGCGTCGGCGCCGGGGCCGGCCAGTTGCCGGGTCGCCTGGATGCCGTCGAGCAGGGGCATCCGGATGTCCATCACGACCACGTCGGGCCGCAGCCGCCGCGCGGCTTCCACCGCCGCGTGCCCGTTCTCCGCCTCGCCGACGACCTCCAGGTCGGGCTGGGCCGAGAAGATGGTGACGTAGCCGGTCCGCACCAGTTCCTGGTCGTCGCAGACGAGCACACGGATCGGTGGCGGCGCGTCGCTCACGGGGTCACTCCTGAACGGGCTCGGGCGCGGGCTGGGGCTGGGGCTGGTGCTCTGGCTGGGGCTGGGGCTGGGGCTGGGGCTGGGACGGAATCGTGGCACGGACCTCGAACCCGCCCCCGGGCCGGGGTCCTGCCTTGAGTTCGCCATCGAGCATCCGCACTCGGACACGCAGCCCGGCCAAACCTCGTCCGCCCTCGGGGCCCGGCTCGCGGATGGCCGGCACGGCCGCCGGGGTGGGGACGGTGGCGGAGCCGGGGACGGGGCCGGGGCCGTCGGTGGTCACCCCGATCTCGACGCGCTCCTCGCCGTGCCGGACCAGGACCCGTGTCGGCCGCCCGGTCGCGTACTTCATCGCGTTGGTGAGCGCTTCCTGTACCACCCGGTACGCGGCCAACTCCACGTCCACGCCCCGGGGTTGCCGTTCGCCCCGCTCGCTGAACTCCACCGGCTGACCCGACCTGCGGGCCTGCTCGACGAGGTCTCCCAGCCGGCCGAGAGTGGGTCCCCGGCTCCCGTGCGAGGGGTCCTCAGGGGCGGGGCCGTCGGTCGCGGACCCACCGGTCGTGGACCCACCGGTCGTGGACCCGGCAGTCGTAGACCTAGCAGTCGTGGACCCGGCAGTCGCAGACCCGGCAGTCGCAGACTCGCCGGTCGCCTCCAGCACCCCGAGCAGGTACCGCAGCTCCGTCAGGGCCCGGCGGCCGGTGTCGCTGACGGAGGCCATTCCCGTAGCGGCCCGTTCCGGCGCGGACGTGATCAGGAACTGTGCCGCGTCCGCCTGCACCACCATCGCCGTCACATGGTGGGTGACCACGTCGTGCAGCTCCCGGGCGATCCGCGCCCGCTCGGCGGCCGTGGCCAACTCGGCGGCCAGCCGCCGCCGTTCCGCCTCTTCGCCGCGCCGCTTGCGCACACCGCTCCCCACCAGCCGGACCGCGGCCAGCACCAGATAGAAGGCGAGGTAGTCCGTCGTGTCCTGCGGGGAGCCGAGCCGGTGCAGGACGACGGCCAGCACCGCGTACCCCGCACTCGCCACGCCCGCCAGCCCCAGGCGGAAGCGGACCTGATGGGCTCCGGCCGAGTACAGCGCCAGATACAGCCCCATGCTGCCGAACGTCGTCGCGTAACCCAGCGCCTGGTGCACGGCGAACGCGGCGGCTACGACAGCCAGACAACCCGCGGGCCAGCGGCGGCGGGCCGCCAACGGCAGGGTCTGGGCCAGGATCAGTCCGAGGCCCAGCGCGTCCGCCGGCCGCTCGGGCAGATCGCCGATCTGCGCCCCGATGGCCGACAGGGTCGGCACGAAGGCCAGCAGGGTGAGCGCCAGGGCGAGGACACCGTCCTTGAGGAAGGCGTCCTGCTCCTTCCACCGTTCGAGCGGCCCCCGCAACCACGGTGTCCGCGAAAGACCCTGATGGAACATCGCTTGCCTCTCCCTCCGATCGATCAGCCGGTGTCCCGTGAGTCGCGCCGTCTCAGTGCTGGACGGGACGCCGGGGCCGCAGACCGCCGCTCCGGCCGGCGAGGACGACCATCCGGACGGTGAGCAGCGCACCGATGAGGACGGGCACTATCGACGCCTCCAGACCGAAGGTGCCGCCGCTGAGCAGGGCGGAGCCGTGGGTGTCGACCGTGAACAGGCCCTGGGGAGTGTGTCCGGAGACCGGGATGCCGAGCAGCTGCTCGGCGGTGTTCCAGGCGAAGTGCAGGCCCGCGACGAACCAGATGCTACGACGCCACAGGAACGCGACGCCGAGCATCACACCGGCCTCCAGGGCGATGGCGAGCGCGCTCCACACACCGGCTCCCGGAGCACCCAGGTGGGCGACGCCGAAGAACAGCCCGGTGATCACGATGGCGGCCCGGCTGCCCCACCGCTGTTCCAGAGCCTGGAGGGCGAGACCGCGGAACATCAGCTCCTCGGTGACCGCGGCGCCGGCCTGCACCATCGCGGCGGACCAGACGACGGAGAAGAAGCCGTTGCCCGCCCAGGAGAACGAGTAGCCCCCGAACACCGTGATCAGGAGGGCCGAGACCAGGACGAAGCCCAGGCCGACCGCACCGCCGTACAGCGCCTCCCGGCCGGCCCCCTGGCGGGCGATCTCCGGGGTGGAGCGTCCCGCGACCCGGCGCATCACCACCCAGTACACGGCGACCGCCGCGACCGCGCCCAGCACCGGCACCGGACCGGGGCCGGTCGCGGTCAGCCCCGAGACCAGGCCGACACCCACCAGGCCCGTCAGCATCCAGCCGAGCGGAGCGCGGACGATCCGGCCGAGACGACCACCCCGGTCGCCACCGTCCTCGTCCGGGCGGGACCCTGCGTCGTCGTGTGCGGCGGACGGCGTGCTCATCGTGGCCTCCCTGCGGCGACGGCCACTCCTTCGGCGACCGACCTGACGACCACGCTAGAAATCCGCCGGAATCCGCGAATCACCCGCGCAGGGACGGTCCGGGTAGCTCTCACGGGGGATGCGCCACGCCTGCCGGCCGGTTCGGTACGCTCCGCCCCCTTCGCCTGAGGGCTGGGCCGAGTCATTTCCCGCCGAGCCGCCAACTGCCCCGAGGTCTCCGTGGATCCATTGGCGACGATGGAGTCGTTCCCGCCTACCGAGGCCCCGTCGGTTCGGCCGGTTCAGCCAGTTCGGCCGGTTCGGCCGGCCGATTCGGCACAGCCTTCGCATTCTTGGCGGCGGCTGCCGCGACGGTCGCCAGGTCCTCGCCCGAGAAGCCGGCACGGCTCAGCACCGCCAGGGATTTGTTCGTCGCCAGCGTGCACAACGCCAGCTCCACCGCCTCCTGTTCACCGGCTCCGGCCGCCAGAAACGCCCGCTCCAGCATCGCCCGCAAACCGTCGATCATGGCGCGGACCATCGCCCGGCCCTCCGCGTCGAGCGCCGGGAACTGCGTCGCCGACACCGTGACCAGGCAGCCGTCCGGGACCGTCGGGTCGGCGATGCGGTTCAGGGCGACCTGAAGGTAGGCGGCCACAACGGCGCTCGGGCTCGGGTGAGGGCCGGACAGTGCCTGCTCGTACTGCGGGTGGTAGGTCTGCGCGTACCGCTGGAGGCTTTTCCGGAAGAGGGCGCTCTTGTCGCCGAAGGTGCCGTAGAGCGAGCCCCGCCCCAGGCCCGTGCCCTCGGTCAGGCGGTCGATCGAGGCCTCCGAATAACCCCAGCGCCAGAAGACGTGCATCGCACGTCGGAGCGCCTCGTCCACGTCGAACTGCTTGCGGCCTGCCATGTCCGTCAGCCTACACATCTTGTACCGATCGTTCAAAGATGGGTAGGGTCACCGACATGACGAACTTGAGTTCCCTGCGACTGCCTGACGGATTCCTCGACGTCTTCACCAGCCGGCTCGTGGAGGTGAACGGGCTGCGGCTGCACGCGGTCACCGGCGGGGACGGCCCGCCGCTGCTGCTGGTCGGCGGGTGGCCCCAGACCTGGTACGCCTGGCGGGAGGTGATGCCCGCGCTCGCCCGCCGGCACACCGTCGTCGCCGTCGACTCGCGCGGCGCCGGACTCTCCGACAAGCCCGACGACGGGTACGACGCCGGCACGCTCGCCGCCGATCTGGTCGCGTTGATGGCCACGCTCGGGCACGACCGGTTCGACGTGGTCGGCCACGACATCGGCACGTGGACCGGATACGCCCTCGCCGCCGATCACCCCGAGCGGGTGGGCCGGCTCGCCATCGTCGAAGCGGTGATCCCCGGTCTCACGCCGTCCCCGCCGTTCTTCGGCCCGGCCGCGGCCAACCAGAGGCTCTGGCAGTTCGGCTTCAACCGGCTCGACGACCTCAACGAGGAACTGGTCCGGGGACGGGAACGGCTCTTCTTCGGCTGGCAGTTCGCCACCAAGGCCGCCACGCCGACCGCGATCCCCGCGTACGCCGTCGATGTCTACGTCGACGCGATCACCACGGATCCTCGCGCGCTGCGGGCGAGCTTCGCGTACTACCGGGCGCTGGACGAGACCATCGCGCAGAACGAGCAGCGCGGCAAGACCCGGCTGACGCTGCCGGTGCTCGGCGTCGGCGGCGCGCTGTGGAGCGGCGAGAATGCCGCCCAGACGATGCGGCTGGCGGCCGACGACGTCACGGGGGTCGTCCTCGACGACTGCGGCCACTACCCGGCCGAGGAGCAGCCGACGCGGTTCGTCGAGATCCTGGAGGACTTCCTCGCGGCCGACCGGTAGCGGGCACGCCACACGGCCGAATTCGCGTACGCCAGGCGGAGCTTCGCCAACTCCGCTACGCCGTCGAGCAGCCCCTCGCCCTCATCCACCAGCTCAAACGCCTCGCCATCCGAGGGCAACGACACCGCGGCTCGCAGGAGGTGGCGCTCCGCGGATACGAGGCATTCGGACACGAGGCATTCGGACACGCGCCCGCCAAGGCGACGAGCGACGCCGACATGGCGCGCCTCCACACCGCGGAGTTCCGGCGCGCCATCGCCGGAGATCCCATCGCATCCACCCGATCCGGCCGCGGGCCCTTCCCTCGGGCTTCCGGTCGAGCCGCGCTCGCCGGGCCTCACCGAACGCATCTGGTGAGGCTCCTCGTCACGGGCAAGCGCCGTGTGGACCGCCGAACAGGCCATGAACCTGATGAGCAGCACGCTGCTGTCGGAGGACACCGGAACGCCCTTCGACGAGCCGCAGCGCGAGCAGATCGACACCCTCCGCGAGACCTGGCGCTCGGCAGGCCGCCAAGGCACCCCGCGCGTGCCGGTCGACCGTAGGGCGCACAAAAATCTGCACAACGATGACAAAAATCGACGCCATGTAGAATTTGAGCTGAGGGAGCAACCAGGCTCCTTCCGAGTCCCAGCTGGAGGAACGATGCAGGAACAGACGTGGCTCATCACCGGCGTCAGCACGGGCCTCGGACGTGCCTTCGCCCAAGCGGCCCTGGCCGCCGGGCACACCGTCGTCGGCACGGTCCGCTCGGAGCAGGACCTGCGGGCCTTCGAAGAGCTCGAACCCGGGCACGCCCACGGCCGCGTCCTGGACGTGACGGACGGCGACGCCGTCTCGAACGTGATCACAGAAGTGGAGCAGAACGTCGGAGCTCTGGATGTCGTCATCGCCAACGCCGGCTACGGCGTGGAGGGCACCTTCGAGGAGACCCCGCTGGCCGAGGTGCGGCGGCAGTTCGAGGTCAACGTCCTCGGGACGGTGGCCACCCTCCAGGCAGCACTGCCCCACATGCGCCGGCGCCGCCACGGACACCTGATGGCTGTCACCTCCATGGGCGGGCTCATGGCCGTACCCGGTCTGTCCGCGTACTGCGGCAGCAAGTTCGCGCTCGAAGGCATCCTTGAGGCGCTGGGCAAGGAGGTCGCGCAGTTCGGGATCCATGTGACGGCGATCGAGCCCGGCTCCTTCCGCACCGACTGGGCCGGACGGTCCATGGCACGCGTCGCGCAGTCCATCGACGACTACGACGAGTTGTTCGCCCCGATCCGCGAAGCGCGGCAGAAGGCCAGCGGGAACCAACTGGGCAACCCGGCCAAGGCCGGGGAAGCCGTCCTGCACATCACGTCGGTGGACCAGCCGCCGGCCCACCTCGTCCTGGGCTCGGACGCGCTGCGACTGGTCACCGCCGCGCGCACGGCCGTCGACGAGGACATCCGCGCGTGGGAAACGCTCTCCCGTACGACCGACTTCGCCGAGGGTGCTCAGCTCTGATGCCCGGCCACCACCCCGCGCGAAGCCGCCGCACCACCGAACGCAAGGGCGATGTCCGGGAGCGGGCCATTCTGGACACCTGCGAAGCTCTGCTGGCGCAGAAGGGTTACGACGCCATGACCGTCGGCGACATCGCCCAGGGCGCCGGCATCACACGAGGCGCCCTGTACTTCTACTTCGGCTCCAAGCAAGAAGTGGTCACGGCGCTGGTGGCCCGGACGGTCGAGCACTTGTGGGAGCGGTCCCGGGTCACCGCGCAGGCCGATGAGCCGCGCCAGGCCATCGCGGCAGCCATGCGGCGCACGGTCGAACTGTGGAACGAGCACGGCCTGGTCATGCGCACGGCGATCGACCTGTCACTGACCGTCCCGGAGATCGGCGAGCTGTGGAGCCGTACGGCCGACTTGTTCATCACAGCCATCACCGCTGTCCTGGAACGAGCCGGCATTCAGCCCGGCACCGAACCGGAACAGGCGTCGGCGATGGCGCGCGCCCTGTGCTGGATGATCGAGCGGACCTTCTACCACGCCTCGCAGGAGTCCCGCGAGAACCTGCAAAAGGCATCCTCGACCTGCGAACACATCTGGCTGGTCAGCGCCGGCCTGACCGCCTGATGCACCTGGCAGGACGGTCCGGGCCGATCCTGAGCGAGTCGGGCGCCTTCACGACAGGGTGTCCCCAGCCCCTCCGCTCACGCACGCGACCGAAGACACCAGAGCGCCCCGACCAGTCAGAACCGGTCGGGGCGCTCCACAGCAGGTCAGAGGGGATACCCCCCGCCCGCCACCGGTAGACCCTGTGGGACTCGAACCCACAACCAATGGATTAAAAGTCCACTGCTCTGCCAATTGAGCTAAGGGTCCTCGCGATGTTGCCTCCCCGAGCATAGCGGGAGGTGGCCGTGTCTCCGATCGGGTATCGGGGACACGGCCGCGCCGGACGGCGAAACTGGGTGCGAGCAGGGCCGGGACCAGGCACCGACTGGTCCGGAGTGCTACGGATCTACCAGTTCGGGCGCCCCGCATCGCCACCCGCGTGCCGGACGAGGCACCGACCGATCCGGAGTATTACGGATCCACCGGTTCAGGCGCCCCCGCCCGTGCCGCCTCCCGCGCCTTCGTCCGCGCGTGTTCCGGGTTCAGGAACCACTCCCGGGCCGAAGCGAACCACCAGGCCGCCGCGAAGCCCAGCACCACCAGCACCGCCACCGGCGCGTAGTTGAAGGACTCCCACGTGACCGGTGAGACCTGCGGCAGCATGAACAGCACGGTGATCACGATCACCCACACCACCGATACCGTCCCGATCAGCCGCGACCACCGGCCCAGGTGCCACGGCCCGCGCTGGAAGTCGTCCCCCTTGCCCAGCCGCAGCAGGGTCGGGATGACGTACGCGATGTAGAGGCCGATCACGGCGATGGACGTGACCGCCGCGTACGCCGTCACATTGATCAGGTACGGCAGGCCCAGCACCAGCGCTCCGCCCGCCGCCAGCCACACCGCCGCCACCGGCGTCCGCGTGCGCGGGCTCACCGTGTGCCAGACGCGGGAGAACGGGAGCGCGCCGTCGCGCGAGAAGGCGTAGATCATGCGGCTGTTGGCCGTCACCGACGCCATCCCGCAGAAGAGCTGCGCGCCGATCACCACCAGGAGCAGCAGCTTGCCCGCCGTCGCTCCCAGGGCGTCCAGGAGGATCTGGGCCGGGGGTGCCCCCGTCGCCGAGCCCAACTCCTTGTCGTAGGACTGGATCGCGTACGTGAAGCCCAGGAGCAGGACGAAGCCGGCTATCCACGACGTCCAGATGGAGCGGACGATGCCCTTGGGGCCCGCCGTCGACGCGTCGTGGGTCTCCTCCGTCATGTGGGCGGAGGCGTCGTAGCCGGTGAAGGTGTACTGCGCCATCAGGAGGCCCAGCAACACCACATAAACACCGCTGCCCCAACCCGTGTTGTTCACGAACTTCGTGAAGACGAACGTCGTCGACTGGTGGTGGTCGGGGACGAAGGTCAGCGCGCCGACGATCACGCCGACGCCCAGCACGTGCCACCACACGCTCACGTTGTTGAGGAGGGCGACGATCTTCACGCCGAAGGTGTTCAGCAGGCCGTGGAGGATCAGGATCCCGGCGAAGAGGAGGACCGTGCGGCCCGGCGTCACCTCGAAGTCGAACTGGAGGTTCAGGTACGCGCCCAGGAACGACGCCGCCCCGAAGTCGATGCCCGCGGTCACCGCGACCTGGCCGAGGACGTTGAACCAGCCCGTGAACCACGCCCAGGCCGCCGCCGTGCGCGGGGGCGCGAGGCGGTGGGCCCAGAAGTACAGGCCCGCCGACGTCGGGTAGGCCGAGCAGATCTCGGCCATCGACAGGCCGACGAACAGCGTCATCAGGCCTACGGCCACCCAGCCCCAGGTGATCACGGCCGGGCCGCCCGTGATCATGCCGAACAGATACAGCGTCAGGCAGCCCGACAGGACCGAGATGATCGTGAAGGAGACCGCGTAGTTGGAGAACGCCGACATGCGGCGGGCGAGAACCTGCGTATAGCCGAGCTGGGCAAGGCGTTCCTCGTCGGAGAGACCGGGAGCGTCTCCCTTTGACAGCCCACTCGCTATGGCGTCATCTGTCATGCCCCCAGCGATTCCCTCACCAGGGACGTGACATGCGCCACTTAAGGAATCGATAAGGACTCGATGTGGCC
>Ga0307510_10000874_pt1 | contig 31705 bp, 37 predicted proteins | sample 12_EM_MG_FD_207224 | JGI IMG/M metagenome (GOLD analysis project Ga0307510, IMG submission 207224) | Populus trichocarpa ectomycorrhiza microbial communities from riparian zone in the Pacific Northwest, United States - 12_EM | ecosystem: Host-associated > Plants > Roots > Unclassified | place... | reverse complement strand
GACTGATAAATCTAGAAAAAATCCATGAAAATTCCTATTGACAAATTTAATGACCTAATGAATCTAATCTAATCAGAGTCACACCAATCATTGGCGTCATCATCGCATAAGTCAGTCATCATTGGTCATTGGTCATCATCAGTTGTCAGTCGTCGTTGGTCATTGGTCGTCAGTCATCGTTGGTCATCAGTCGTCATTGGTCGTCAGTCATCGTTGGTCATCAGTCATCGTTGGTCGTTGGTCGTCATTGGTCATCAGTCGTTGTCGGTTGTCGGTTGTCATTGGTTGTTGGTTGTCATTGGTTGTCATTGGTTGTTGGTCATTGTTGGTTGTTGGTCGTTGTTGGTTGTCAGTTGTCATTGGTTGTTGGTTGTCGTTGGTCATTGGGCATCGTTGGTCATTGGTTGTCGTTGGTTGTCAGTTGTCAGTTGTCAGTCATCTATCATCGTCAGTCGTTGTGGGTCGTTGTGGATCGTCAGTCAGTCATCAGTCGTCAGTTGTGGTCTGTCGTTGTCAGTCATTGTCAGTTGTGGGTCGTGGGTCATTGTTAGTCATCATCGGTTGTCGTTGTGGGTCGTCGTGGGTCGTGGGTCGTCATGGGTTGTGGGTCATCAGTTGTCAGTTGTCAGTTGTCAGCTGACATTGGTGGTGGTCAACCATCGGTGGTGGTTGGTCATCACCAGTCGTTGTCTGTTGTCATCAGTTGTCGTGGGTCAGTCATCAGTCATTGGTCGTGGTCTTCGGATGTGGTCAGTAGTTGGTTGTGGTCGGTCGTCACCAGTCATCGTGGGTTGTCAGTTGTCAGTTGTCAGTCGGTCGTCAGCCGTGGTCTTTGGTCATAGTCAGCAGTTGGTCGTCAATCATCAGTCGTGGTCAGTCGTGATCAGTTGTCAGTTGTCGGTCGTGGTTGTGGTCGGTTGTGCAGTCGTGGTCGTCCGTTGGTTATCATCAGTCATTGTCAGCCATCAGTCATGGTCTTCGGTTGTGGTCAGTCATCGTTGGTCATTGGTCATCTGTCATCATCTGTCAGTGATCTGTCAGTGATCATCAGTCGTCATTGGTAGTCATCAGTCATGGCTGGTTGTCGGTTGGTCATTGACGTCAGTTGTCAGTTGTAGTCTTTGGTCATGGTTGGTCAGTTAGTTGGTCATCATCCGTCATCCGTCAGCATCAGTCATCATCTGTCATCCATCGTCCATCGTGGTGGCCATCAGTCGTCGTCAGTCGTGGTCGGTCGTCGTCAGTAGTCAGTAATCAGTAGTCAGTCGACATCGGTGGTGGTCAGTCAGGTGGTGGTTGGTCATCGCTGGTCGTCAGTCGTCGCCATCATCATCAGTCGTTGCCGTCATCATCAGTCATTGTTGGTTGTTGTGGGTTGTGGGTCAGTCATCAGTCATCAGTCATAATCTTCAGACATGGTCAGTAGTTGGTCGTGGTCGGTTGTCACTGGTCATGTCGGTTGTGCAGTCGTGGCCGTCAGTTGGTCATCATTGGTCATCGTCAGCCATCAGTCATGGTCTTCGGTTGTGGTTGGTCATCGTCAGTCATCGACCGTCTGTCATCGTCTGTCAATCATCAGTCGGTTATCGTCAGTCATTGTTGGTAGTCATCAGTCATGGCCAGTCATCAGTCAGTCGTTGATGTCAGTTGTCAGTCATGGTCAAATGGCAGCCTCATGCTCTGGGGAGATAAAACTGTATCGGTGAATGATGTTCCATTGCAGGACTAGGTCCCGATTGTCTGCCGGATTGCCTATAAGACTGTGATCCAAGCACACGACACCATTCACCTCAGGATCGGCACAATTACTCCAGGTAATCAAAGCGTTGCAACTGCAATTGGGAATGCTACACTTAGGAAGCAATCAACCGAACGGCAAGGAAATCCCTCCTCCCACAGGGTAGGAAGGAAGCACTGGTGGTGCAGGAGACCCTGGCCTACTTGTTACTGGGGGCAAACCTGCAAGTTTCTCATTGGCGGCGGAAGCTGGAGGTTGGAGTTGGGTGTGGACATACTGATTTCCATGCTGTTGAGGTCTTCCTTGGGGTCACCCCAGTGTATCCCTATGTTGTTGGTCCTCAATGCTTCCCTGCCCCTCTTAACAGTGTGCGTTGATGCTACTGCTCCCCAGTTGTTCTTCATGAGCTGTGCCAGTTTTCCTTTCAACACACTCATATTTCCCAGTAAATCCTCCTCTGCCTGCAAATGTTCGTCAGTTCCATCGTCGATGGACTCTCCACAATGGACGGCAACCGGGACTTACTGAAAGTTCATCATCACTTTCATGAGTACTCTCTCATTTCAGGGCAACAGTTGATGATGCTTTGCGCTTTGGAAAACATAGATGGATGGGTATCTCAACACCAAGGGCACCAAGTTGCTCAGCTTCGACTCTGTCACGGACTGCCTTGCTTACCTCATTTTCACCTTCCTATTCCATACTTTCCGTTCCGCTTCCATCCGTAACTCTGGGCCGCTTTGCCCATTGCTTACTAAGTTATCTATGGACTGCTCTTGCGTTTTCTAGAGACTTCTATATGATCCTATGTGTTTCTATTCCTTTCCCTTCCCTTCCGTAGTCCCCTTCCGCTTTCTAGTAGCTTCTGCCCATACTTGTATAAGTACTGTACTTCATAGCATAGAACGGCTTTCCTAAGCTTGTTCTATTTGTGCAATCAGACTTTGATAGTCTCTTCTCACTATTGAACGCATGCGGCTTCCATCGAACGAACCCCTCTTGCATTAGTCGGCTTTGCTGCTAATTGCCTTTGACTCTATACGTCTCAAGATCACGTGCTAGTGTCTCACTCGATTCCAAGTCACGTCTGACTTGTGTAATCTTCACTTGTCATCCTTGTTGTCACGTGACGTCTCACGTGACCGACTTCCCTTCTGGGAACAACCCCTCTTCGAAATCCATCTTAGTAATCTCGTCCAAGATCCCCAAACCCCGAGATCCCCGAACTCAATCTGACATGGTGGTCTGACCGTGACATTAGAACGAGCTTTATGATGACTTTGACTCCCTCTGGATCGAAAGAAAAACAGAAAACCCCCAAAGGACTAGGCATTCCCACAGACTGGCGCGTACGCGCAATCGACCAACCAACAGAAGAATCACTAGCGGTGTTAGACCTCCCGTTCGAAACAAAACCAGAAACCAAAGATACAGTCCCATCTGAATTCTCCAAACGCGTCCGCCACTTAGTTGGAGGACAAGACATTGTCGTTAAAGTAGACGGGAAAGAGGTATCTAAAAAAGCCCCTTTTACCGCCTATTACGCCTGTTACAAGGGAGCTCTCCTTGCCTTATCCAACGTCTATGGAGTCTGGTTCGAAATCCACCTTCGTGCAGGGAATACCTATGAATGTTTCCGTTTGGCGCGACCCAGTCTCCAACTTAAAGACTGTCCGATGAAAGGAATCAACTATGCTCGACTTAGACTTACTGGCCTCCCAATCACTAGAGCCCCCTCCAGAGCGACATCTCCAATCCGACTAGCTCCGCTGGATGTGTCGGCAGTTACCCCACACGATGGGGATGTCTTCCACGAAACTAACCCTGATGATAGAGAAGCACCGGCCAGCAATACAAGTCAGTCTTCATCACCCGATCCTGAAGACCAACCCGAGCGAAAGTCCTTCGCAGGGTTTGGATCTTGGAGAATGCATTCTTCACAAACGGCTAGACAACCGTCGAAACCTCCGCCGCATCGCCCCAGAGGTACAGGGGATGACCCATTTGGCCTTGACGATCTCTTAGATGAACCTGGGAGAATAAACGATAAAGGACGCCGACTAGAAGGCATCCATCCAGACAAGTTCGAAGGAGATCGATCCAAGACCAGACGATTCCTAAATCAATTCAATAGATTCATGTTGATGAATCGCAAAGCGGACATAGCCAAAGACCCTATCTCCAAATGCATCTACTTCATGTCACTCCTCGACGGAGAAAAGGTCAATGGATGGGTGGATATGGCCTTCAACTGGCTGGAAGAAATCGAAGCCGATCCCAGCCTTATCGATAGATTCTCCAACCCTTGGAAAATGATGGAGGAGAAGTTCAAGGTGTCCTTTACCGACTACGCGGAAAGAGAACGTGCCCAAGATCAACTCGGGAAGTTAAGAATGACCGGAGATAATCTCGACGAATACCTGGCAGCATTCGAAACCCTTGGAAGTCGTGCAGAACTTAACCCTGACGATCCATTGAATCTACAAACATTTGCCCAAGGACTCCCTCGTCAGCTGGCTGACGCCTGTCTGGCTATGGAAAATCCTGACACCTATGGACAATGGAGAGCGGCTGCTCAACGACAACAGGTGATCTACCTGAAGAAAAAGGCATTACACTCTGAGTACGGAACTTGCAATCCTGCTCGAAACGCTGGTCAAAACCCTCAGCAAAAACAAAACTCCGGATGGGTTTGGTGTCATCCTGGGGGAAACGCAAACCCCAATAATCAAAACTGGCATGGACAGGGCAACCAAGCACAACCTCCCCGCCCTCGTCTCCCTCCCCGAAATGATGATGCTATGGACCTCTCTGTGATCCGCAAAGCCACAACAGAAAAAGAAAAAGAAGAATATCGCTGCACAGGTCGATGCTTCCATTGCGGAAAGCAAGGTCACCTCGCACGTGACTGTCCCAGTAAACCCGCTCGTGCTTGAACTGTCCAAATAGAAGACAGTCAGTCAGTTGCGTCGAGCGACAACTCTTCCTTCGCCCCAACCCCTTCCCTCGCTGTGCAAGTGGCACGTCTCACCGAAGAAGATCGCGGAGCATTTATGGATGAAATGCGCTCCCTTGGAGAAGATATGGATTTTCTTGGCGCCTGAGTACTACGGCTCTTACTCGGGCGGTTCTGAATAGTTCTGGTTCTATGTATATAGCTCGAAATCATGCAATTCAAGTTCCTTTTCAGCTACGAACCAAAACAAAACGAGTCGATCAAAAGGCACTACTGGACTGTGGTGCTACAGAATGTTTTATTCATCCACGAGCAGTAGAACGTCTCAAACTAGCGACTAGGAGACTAGTCAAACCGCGAAAAGTGCAAAATGTTGATGGCACTCCTAACAAATCTGGCGAAATCCTGGAAGCTGTCGACCTCTCCGTTAACAACAACGGCCGAGAAGCCTCTCACGCCTTCTTCCTCGCCAACATAGGACAAGACGATTTCATTCTGGGATACCCATTCTTCGAGGCGTCCAACCCCAATGTCGACTGGAGTGGTGGCCGCATCGAAGGGTTCACTACGATATCGTCATCTAATGCTAGAATCTGGCGACCTCCTCAAAAAGGAACAAAAAGAAGAGAATTGACCCCAGCCTGGGTACGGTGTATTCCCGGGTGGGAAGAAGGCGACAAAATCTGGCTTCAGACTAAAATTGCCAAAACCACAATTGCTCAACAACTTGCCAAAGCAGCTACAGACAAGAAGAAGTGGACCTGGCAAGAATTAGTTCCTGAGCGGTATCATCGTCATGGCAAAGTCTTCTCAGAAAAAGCTTCTGAACGTTTTCCTAATCGTCGCCCTTGGGATCACGCTATCAAATTAAAAGACAACGCACCCGCCTCTATAAATTGTCGAGTTTACCCATTGTCACCTAAAGAGAAAGAGGAACAACGAGAGTTTCTCTCTCAAAACCTTCGCCTTCAACGGATTCGTCGATCCAAATCTCCCTACGCCAGCGGCTTCTTTCTAATTCGCAAAAAGGATGGCAAGTTCCGTCCGGTGCAAGACTATCGGAATTTGAACAAGTGGACCATTCCTAATAAATATCCACTCCCACTAATCTCAGAGCTGATCTACGACCTTGCGGAGAAGCGCCTCTTTTCAAAATTTGACATTCGCTGGGGATACAACAACATTCGTATCAAAGAAGGCGATGAATACAAAGCCACGTTTAAAACCAGTGAAGGCCTCTTTGAACCGATGGTGATGTTCTTTGGCTTGACCAACTCTCCTGCCACTTTTCAAACAATGATGGACAACATCTTCCAAGAAGAAGTCGCACAAGGATGGCTTCGCATCTATATGGACGACATGATCATCGCCACGGAAGATGACGAAGTCCTCCATGAACTCCATGTCAATCATATCCTTGATAAGCTGGAGAAGTTTGACCTATTTCTCAAACCTGAGAAATGCAAGTTCCATCAACGTGAGATTGAATACCTCGGAGTACTCATTGGCAATGGCTCTGTCAAAATGGACCCCGTTAAAGTCCAAGGGATCTCCGAATGGCCCACTCTGCAGACGGTGAAAGACGTGCGGAGCTTCTTAGGATTCTGCAACTTTTACCGAGCGTTTATTAAAAACTTCTCCGACATTGCACGTCCTCTCAATGACCTCACTTGCAAGGACGAACAGTTCATTTGGACTAAAGAGCGAAACGATGCCTTCCTCCTTCTCAAGGAAGTATGCAGCAACTACCCAGTCCTCCGCACGCCAGACTGGTCTAAACAGTTTGTGATGGAAACAGACGCGTCCGGCTACGCTCTTGGAGTGGTTATCGCTCAAGAGTTCGAAGACGGCATCCATCCTATTGCCTTCCACTCCAGGAGTCTCCTACCAGCAGAACAGAACTATGATGCTCATGACAAAGAACTTGCCGCCATCATTTTTGGATTCAAATGTGGCCGCCCTCTCTTCCTAGGCGCCACACATGCGATTCGTGTCTGCACTGATCACAAAAACCTTCAGTACTTTCGTGATCCTCGCAAAATCACGGGCCGTCAGGCCCGTTGGATCGAATTCTTACAGGACTTCGACTACACTCTCGAGCACATTCCGGGGTCAACAAACACCGTAGCTGATTTGTTGTCACGAAGAAAAGACCTTAACAAAGGGGTGGATTCCAACGAACCACGCATCCTACTCCCTGACCACCTCTTCGCTCCGACAAATCCAATCAAGGTACACAAAGTTTTTCTCGAAGACGACCTTGACCTACGACGCGACATTTTACAAACCCTCCACGATTCTCCCACAGCTGGACATCCAGGCATCTCAAACACTTGGGAACTTGTCTGCGAACAATACGAAGGTCCTAGACTCCAAGAATTCGTTGAACAATATGTAAAAGGGTGTGCACGCTGCCAAGAGTCCAAAACTAACGTACATCGATCAAAAGCACCCCTGCAACGTTTTGATATGCCTGTAGAAGAAGGTCCCTTTCAATACGTTTCGATGGACCTCATTATGGACCTCCCCAAATCACAAGGCTTCGATTCCATTCTCACGATTGTCAATCAAGGGTGCTCCAAAGCAGCCAAATTCATTCCGTGTACCAAAACGATTGATGGAACAGGAGTCGCCCTCGAATACTTGAAACACCTAGTGCCATGGTTTGGACTCCCCAAACGAATCATATCGGACCGCGACCCTTGGTTCACCTCGGCATTTGCGAAAGAAATGTGCAAGGCCTTAGGAATTCAACAAAACCTGTCTACGGCCTTCCACCCTTGCACCGACGGACAGACGGAACACATGAACACTTGGATCGAACAGTACTTGCGACCTTGGACCTCAGGGAAACCTTCGGCCTGGAGTCAACTCCTCCCTATAGCGGAATTCGCGCATAACTCTTGGAAACATGACGTGGCGCGTAAATCTCCTCACAAACTTCTGATCGGAATCAAACCACAAGTGATTCTGAAACATTTAGAAGGACCTGTGCCTGCTGCGGAGACACGCCTACGCCTCCTAGACGAATCTAGACAGTTAGCCCAGAAGCTTCTACAAAACGTACAAAACCGCAAGGATAACAAGAAGCTAACAGAGATTAAAGAAGGCGACCAGGTCTGGCTAGAAGGTTGCAATCTCTCTATCGCCAGCAATCGCAAACTTTCCCCAAAGCGATATGGACCCTTCAAAGTCTTGCAAAGAATAAGCCCTGTTGCAATGTGGCTCGATCTTCCCAAATCAATGAAGATTCACAACGTGTTTCACACGGATCTCCTCCTTCCATATAAGGAGACGGAGCAATATGGCATGCCCTATACACGCCCCCCTCCGATCATCGATAGTGAAGAAGAATACAAGATCGAGAACATTCTAGATGCATGGCGTTTCGGCAAGAAACGTAAACTCCAATACCTTGTGCATTGGAAAGGGTACCCTCATTCCGACGATCAATGGGTTGATCACAAAGACCTCAACGCCCCAGATGCGCTGGCTGATTTCTACCTAACTAACTCCGCTTTGGCTGGACGACCAACAGTATAAAGACACCCTTGCAAACCCCCAATCTATTCTCATCCCCACCGCTTCCTACACTGGCTTCTCCATTCACAATCTTCTACGGATACAACGAACGTTTCCAACAAAACCTGTTCAGTATTCGTCGCACTAGCCCAACCTTCGTCAACAACCTCACTCAGATTTTCAACCAACAACTCGACGATATGACCGACGCCAACTCCGCCATCTTCGTCCCTTCCCGCTCTCCGTCACCTACACAAGAAACAGCAGGCGGCACTCCCTATGTCGTCACCTCTCCTCCTCCTGACAGTCCTACCGATTCCGAAGCAGCCTGGCCCCATCAAATGATGTTGGAGCATGTCTCCACCATACTCGGGGTTGACATCGAAGAAGTCCGCCGCCAATTCCCCGACAACCGCTCTCTCTTGCCTATTGACGCCCCTCCCCCACGTCCTTTATCTCCCGTTTTTATCCCACCGGCTCCCTCTCCACCTTTCATTCCCGGATCTCCAGCTGGACCGTATCCGGGGACCGAGTTAGCTGAGTACAATAATCCCTAGTTCCCTTCCGAGCCGCCGTCCACCTCTCCATCTCCACCTACTAATGAGTCCATGATCGTTATCATCGCGGATGGAGAACAGTACGAAAACAAAGAAGAGTGGGCGGAGAGCATTCAGCGCCACCCTCAACTTCGACGATCGTCGCCTCGAATTCCTTTTGCCGATATAACGCCCATTCAACAAGTGTCACATCCTCTAGAGGATACAACGGACTATGAAGAATTGGCCATGGTCCTGTACCGCCAGGTCTCAGACCAAGACGCAGTGATTACGGCAATGATGGAGGACAAAGAGAATCGGGCACCATCCCCTACTAATCCACAGCCCAGCACTCACCCTGGTCCCGGCTGGCAGGATAACTTCGACGCCACAGGGACGCGTCATCTCTTTGTCATACCTCTTGGCGACGAAGACGTTATCGCCCCATTTATTCGCTACGATCTCCGCAACCCATTCCCAGAACTTTTAGCCACTAACGGACGTCATTGTGTCGTTCACTCACGTCCCCTCCATGCCGTTCCTCAGACTTCTCGTGCCACTCCATTGTCACCACGGAACGAGTTGTTCTTCCATCCCGATCTTGAGCTAATGAGGGGTGTAGACTGGGCCGTTCTCTATGAGGACGACCCCACGTTGGCCGGCGAAATCCAACATTTCCGGTCGCACAAGAAGGCTTGCGACAAGATCGCCAAGCGGATGGGTCAACTCCGCGAATCGCTGGAGGTAGAACGACAGGCCCTTTACCGCAGCTCTGGTCGTCTAACCGGAGCCAATGCCATTGGACGCCTCCAATGCCACATCGACACCTCCCTTCACATCGCTCCAGCATTTTCTACTGCGCGGGTCAAGAAGATCTGCGCATCACTCCGTAACTGGATCACCGAAGAACGCGCCTGCCATCCTAAAGAATGCATGTGGTGCGGTAAAGTCGGACACACCATCGACGACTGCTATTGCATCGGACTTTGCCGCCACTGCTCCAGGCGAGGTCACACCAGAGTCGACTGCAAGGACCCTCACGTCATGTGCTTAGAGTATGGGGACTGTAAGGTTTACGGCACTCATCCTAACTTCGAACGTGGGTATTGCGCCGCAGTAGACGACTGTGTTGACGTTTAAAGGACGTTAACAAGGGGGTAATGTCACGCACTGCCTCGCTTACCTCATTTTCACCTTCCTATTCCATACTTTCCGTTCCACTTCTGTCCGTAACTCCGGGCTGCTTTGCCCATTGCTTACTAAGTTATCTATGGACTGCTCTTGCGTTTTCTAGAGACTTCCATACGATCCTATGTGTTTCTATTCCTTTCCCTTCCCTTCCGTAGTCCCCTTCCGCTTTCTAGTAGCTTCCGCCCGTACTTGTATAAGTACTGTACTTCATAGCATAGAACGGCTTTCCTAAGCTCGTTCTATTTGTGCAATCAGACTTTGATAGTCTCTTCTTACTATTGAACGCGTGCGGCTTCTATCGAACGAACCCCTCTTGCATTAGTCGGCTTTGCTGCTAATTGCCTTTGACTCTATACGTCTCGAGATCACATGCTAGTGTCTCGCTCGATTCCAAGTCACGTCTGACTTGTGTAATCTTCACTTGTCATCCTCGTTGTCACGTGACATCTCACGTGACCGACTTCCCTTCTGGGAACAACCCCTCTTCGAAATCCATCTTAGTAATCTTGTCCGAGATCCCCGAACCCCAAGATCCCCGAACTCGATCTGACACGGTGGTCTGACCGTGACAGACTCTGAGTGAAATTTCAGCTGAATCAACTTGAAGTGCATAACTGCAGATATCCTCCCGAACAGTGGACACAAGCACCACATCCTCGATACTCATCTGCCGAGCCTCAGACAGGGAGAGAGGTGTTGTTCTTTCGCACAATGCGGATAATGCAGGGATCACCCAGTTGTCGACTGAATAAGTGCGAGCAAGTAGGAGATGATCATGAGGCATCGGAGGCTTGATTGAGCCAAGTGCTAGCTTGCGGATCGAAGCAAAGTCCCAACGAGTTGAGAGATGGAGGATGGACTTCCACTCCTCATAGGAGAACTGATTTCCTTCGAAATCCCTACCCACAATACACCTCGGTAAGTAAGTTGATAAGCGACAGACCAGAAAACTGACTCAGGATATAAGATGGAAAGGAAGGCATCAAAGTCTTTGCTTTCAACGTCTCCAAGTGATATGATGATAGAAAGGGGCTTGTGGTCACGGATGTCAAGTTGGGTGAATCGGGTGGAGAAGTATGTCAAGTCACAAGAGAAGAAATATCGGTGGATGCAATATAGGATGTTATCGACCTATACACAGTCTAACCAATGAATGTGATCGCATATGACCTTCATGGCTGAACATCTCGCACCAAAAATGTGACGTTTCCGTCTTTGAAGAAGTATTTGTTGTGCCGCATGAATGAACCACCATGGTCGGCACTATCAGTCACCAGATATATAGTAGTCGATTTCGATGTCCTGGTTCCATTTGGCTCAATTACTTGGAAATCCCTGTGCATGGGCTGTGACTCGGCCATACGAGGAGCACTTCAGTCACTCTTGGACTTGAAGGCCTTGGGTTTGTCAGAGAGAATGGAATCGACGGAACTAATGGAGGGTGTTTTTGAAAAATTCGGAGAGATGATGTGCTCGTCGCCACTCCAAGAGACTATGCGAGTTGCCATGAGATGAAAAGATAAGAGGACACACGTTCAGAGTGATTTGCTCCAGTCAACCCTGAGTGCCTGAGCACTGAGCCCTCCCAACGTTTTTCCCTATTTTGGGTCAGAGGTTCGGAGCACCCGTTGTGATGGGCAGTAGGATTCATGTTGTGGATGTTGCCCCCCAAGTCGGAAGCCCACCATTGGGTACCAGCTACAGTTACAGTTACCTCTTCCGAATTCAAGTCCATGCAACCCTTTTCACTGTTAAAGAGCGCCTCAGTTGCATGACAATGCGACAATGTGTCACAAATATTGTTGGGACCTACTGTTAAGGCCTATTGAACCTTAAGGCGCAACATGTGCAAAGGTGAAATATGCGGCAGTGGCGAGTTTTACAAGGGTCGTAATTCCCTTAGTAAACTAGAGTGCTTTGGAAGGTGATAAAAGTGAGAGGGTCACTAAGACCAATGTCTGGGTGGTGATAAAGAGGAATAGGAAATGTCTTCAAGGATTTGAAGACAATTTCAAGGAAAAGAAAGAGAGAAATGGTTTGTCAAGCAACAAGGACTTGGAATGCAATAGATTGCAAACTAAGTCAGGCTTAAGGCCCAACTCTAGGATATAAGTCCAGCTTATATACAATAGGGCAGCTACCTGACTAAGCGTACAAAAGAGGAGAACAATAGAGTCACGAACAATGGACGTCACAGGACAATGGAGTCATGAACAATGGCGGTCACAGACTACCATAAGAAGAGAACAATGAAGAATGTACAAAAGGAGGGAACAATGAAGTTCCCGATGAGATGGCTCTGTTATACAAGTAAGCAGTCATGTGAGTCGAGGTCATGTGATCGTATAAGTACATATTGGACAAGAAAAGGAAGAAAAATGTGGGCCAAGTGCCCAAGAACGTAACACCTACCATGGGCATAGATGTTTGTCACTTGTCAACCAAACTGGTTTCTCTTGCTCTTTTTTTTTCAAGAATGGAGAGCAAAGGGTGGACCTCTGAAAGAAACTGCACACAACTTCCTGCAGTGTTCTGAATTCTTCTGCCGAAACGGATCGCTTTTTGTGGTGGCTGTGGTTGACAAGTCAATCAGGTCCTGGGATGGGATGATGTCTCACTGGAAGAATACTGATGTAGATTTTATTGGTGACATGACTGACACTTTGATTGTTCAGCCCCACACTGGCAACAGGGGTGGTTGTCACCACGAATGTGTCACCACTTGTCCTCCATTATTTTGGCGTGTTCAACTACTGGTGCCAACGTTATATGCAGATGGCAGAGAACCATGCTACCAAGTCAAACAGTCCATTCCATGTACAGTGACTTGGAGAGGTTTGACTTTTTTGCATTGTGGAATCATTTAAATCTTGCATACGTGAAAGCTATAGTACAATTGAGCAGTGCCAACTGTGGCCGCCTGCTCAACCCTTGGTCTCTGCCTGGGGCGTATTCACAAACAATGCTGAACCTTCCCCACTGCTGTCTGCCTTCTCTACAAGTACACCATCACCCTCTCCCACAGGAACATCGATGGGATCGAGAATGACAGGCTTAGTTTCCCCTTTGATCGGGTTATCTACATCATTTACAGGTGCCCCAGACATAGAACGCGGACTGATCTTCTTGGCCTTCATCTTCTTTGGCTTTTTCCTTTTCCAGAGCTTGCATGGAGTGGCGGGCTCACCAGCACCACCATCATCCTCTACCACAACTGCAGGTGACCCGGCCTTGTTGGTTGGTACTTCAATACTAGAGGAGGACATTATGGTGGCAGTGCTGGGCAGACGGATGCAGTCCATGGGCAGTGTGAGATTGGGTGGTTTCTCCGACTTCGCATCCTCACCCTGCATCGAAGTAAATCCCTCACCAGTTGCATAGCTATCATCGGCACTGGATTGAGCTGTGGGGCCTTTTGTGATGGCTTCCGGGTCCGGGTAATCGCTCTTTGCAGCAGCAGCTTCATCCGATGATGGTGCTACAGTCTCACTGCCTTGTCTGGGTCTATAGCTTCCGAGGCTGCTGGGTCGGTAGTTTGGAGGGACGAAGTTGAAGTCTCCTGTGAGGTAGGGCTAGGCATACTGATAACCGCAGCATCTTTGGCAGAGACAGGTGGGGGTGCAGAGTAATCTGCCAGAGAGACAAGAGGAGCTTCAGTCGTATTGCTCCCCTTGGGGTCGGTTGCAGCTTTAGGGGGTGTGGATCCGTGTGCTGGTGTGTTGTCGGCCTCACTTTGAGATAGGGCCAGAGCTTCCGGGCGGTTTGGCGTAGGCACCAGGAACTGTAGATTGTGCTGCACCATCGCCGGCCTGGGTCGGTTCTACCATGTCAGGTTGGCAGGAGCAGCTCTAGGTTTGTGGTTGGGTGTGGACATACCGATCGCTATGGCAATGTCATCCTTCTTAGGATCACCTTGTTGTATCCCCATGTTGTCGGTCATCAACATTTCCACACCTGTCTCAACAGTGCGCATCGTTGCTGCTCCCCCCCGACTATTCTTCACAAGCTGTGCCGGTTCACCTTTCAACATGTTAGTATTGCCAGGTACCTCTTTCTCTACCTACAATTTTCCAGATTTTCCTTAATTCCATTGTCCAAGGGCCCTCCATAACGGACTGCAACTAGGACTCACCAAACATTCGCGATCATTTTCATAGATTGTACAAGTATTGTCTTCCTTCGTATCTTGTTTCAGGCATACAGATGAGGACACTTCAGTCTTTGGAAAACGTAGATGCAAGGGGATCTCAAGACCAAGAGAACTAACTTGCCAGGCTTCTACACGGAGTGGGATCTCAGCTGCGTCAACTCGAGGCATGTGACTGCGGATATCCTCCCGCACAGTGGACACAAGTATGACATCCTCGGTGCTCATCTGCCAAGCCTCTGACAAGGTGAGAGGCATCATCCTTTTGCACAGCGCGAACAATGCAGGAACAGCCCATTCATCGACTGAGTATGCGCGCGCAAGTAATAGCCGATCATGAGGCGTCGGAGGTTCGATAGAATGCAACACTAATTTGCAGATCGAAGCAAAGCTCCAGCGAGTTGAGAGGTGAAGCACCAATTTCCACTCTTCATAAGAGAAGCCATTTTCTTCGAAATCCCTGCACATATACGTCTTGATGAACAAGCCGATGAACAATGGACCGGAAATCTCACTTGGGATATAAGACAGAGAGGAAAGCATTAAAGTGTTTGGATTCTATGTCTCCTAGGGATATAATGGTGGGGAGAGCCTCGTGGTCACAGATATCAAGCTGGGCAAATCGGGTGGAGAAGTATATCGAGTCACGCAAGAAGAAATATCGGTGGACGCAGTACAGCGTGTTGCCAACCTACTAGTATACAGGGTCTTATCATTGAATATGGCATTCACACAACTTCCATGACTGAGTACCATGCACCAAAAATGTGACGTTTCCATCATTGAAGAAGTATTTGTGGTGTCGTATGAAAGAACCCTTGGCTGTATCAGCCCCCAGGTACACACTAACCGATGAGCATGCCCTACTCCCACTCGGCTCAATCACTTGGAAACTTGTATGCTTGACCTGAGACGCAGTCGCATGTGGAGCGCCCTCAACGGCCGGAGGTGTTTCGGGATTGTCAGAGAGTAGGGAATCAAAGGAGACTATGGATGGTGTTTTCGAAAGCCTAGGTGAGACAATTTTCGCCTTGCTACCCCAAAAGACTATGCAAGTGGCCATGAGATGGGGAGATAAGTGAAGGGGTGTTCAGAAGTGCTTTGTTCTTGCCGGCAGCCTAACTGTGTTGGAGCATTGGTAACGCAATTCAGCATTTAGCAGAGCATGAGAGTGGTGCAAACAGACATCCCCAAGTCTGAATGATTATTTCTTTCACCTTTGCTGCTCATGCGTCTTTAAGGACCCTATTTTATACAACAATGCGTTCGGGTAAGCTTCGAGAGATAGGAGGGAAGTGCAGGTGATGAAGCAGGCCCAGACCCAAAGGTTGGGGAACAAACTTTGACTTTATTGTTGGCAGGGGCAACAAGATTCTCTGACATTTATGAAATCGAAGGAGACCATGGATGGCGCTTTCGAAAGACTATGTGAGGCGATGTGGTTGTTGTCACCCCACGAGACTATAGAAGCTGCCATGGGATGAAGAGATAAGACACGTCATGTTCAGATTTTCAGAGGTGCTGCTTTCTTCATTCATCCGTATCCTATTTGATCAAAGAGACTCCCCATGATGCTAGCAGTGAGTAACAGTTTACCTCCTTCGCTTTCGACTTCACTGCTTGAGCATCTCTATAGAGCCACTGAGTTGAACAACGTTTCTATGGGTGCCAATGGTGTCCATAAATCAGTCATCAGTCAGGACTTATTTAATACTCAGTCTCATACTCATGCTCAGACAATCTACTCGATATCTGTGACTGCACACCTGCCCTCCTTTCCCTGTAGTTTGTCTTTGCCTACAGCTACTAGAGAATGGTGCTCAGGGTTAAATAACGTTAAATGGTCACACCTAAGCAAGGAATGCCCGAATGGCAGCCTCATGCTCTGGGGAGATGAATGCGTATCGGTTATTGAAGAAGTCCCACTTTAGGACCAGGTCTTGAGTAGCCGAACTCTCTTGAAGACCATGGTCCAGGCACAGGACACCGCTTTTCTTAGGATAGGAATGACTACTCCAGGCAATCAAAGTGTTGCAACTGCAACTGCACCAGTTACACTTAGGAAGCAATTGGCCAAATGGCAAGGAGATACCTCTTCCCATGGGGTAGGAAGGAAGCATCAGTGATGCAGGAGACTCTGGCCTACTCGTTACCAGGGGCACACCTGCAAGTTTCTCATTGGCAGGGGTAACTGGTAGTTTGGAGTTGGGTGTGGACATACCGATTGCTACACTATTGTCATCCTCCTCAGGATCACCCCATGGTACCCCTCTGTTGCTGACCCTCAACGCACTCGTGTGAGACGGATTTCTTGGGCTGCAGGTCAACAAGCACTACTCAGCTCAGGCTGAACCGACATAATCCTGCGTGATATGGTCAGAGCCGGAACATAAAACGCAGTAGAAAGTGTGAGAAGGTGGTTTGGTTGGGATACAGTGATTTGAGCGCATTTGTTGCAGCAATGCTCGACCTGGTGCGTATATATGCCTAACGGAGGGTGTTAGCACAGCCAAGCCAAAGATGTAAGTTGCCGACAGGATGGCCTTGGGGAGTTGGTATAATCCTGGTGAGTCGATGTCTGGGCCAGAAGGTGTAGAGGAGGGGGGAAGAGAAACAACGACGCTGAAAAGGAGATCTTGAGAAGTTGAAGTCCTGCTGGTGACAAACCATGTGGCGTCGTATGCAAAAATTGTATGGTGATCAAAGAAAGAGTGGGAATGAATGGTGTGTTGAAGGTGTGACAGTGGGTGCAGGGTCGAAAGGAGCGGCTAAGCTCAGTGTCCAATGGCAAAGGCATCAAGTAGAATGCTAGCAAGACAAGCAGCAAGTCTAAGACAAAGAAAGGGATAAAGAAACATACAAGAAAGGAGCGAATAAAGCCATAACTAGTAATATGCGTATCCAACAGTGCACAGACCTGAGTAAGGACCGCCAGACAAGATGTCGAGCCTGACATGCATGGCACTGGCTGAGAGTTAGCAAGGTGGCGCACTTTGGTGGCGTCAGCCAGTGAGGGTAGGCGATGCGTGTGACATCAGCAGCGGCTTGAGGTGAGGCAAATGGGTACTTGGAAGGCGGCGAATGATGAGAGGGATGAGAGGGGCAAGGGACGACGTAGGCGAAGGGCGAGGAGGCAGGGGCAAGGAGGCAACATCGATGGTTGGCAAGTTAGCAACGGCCTCAGGCATGACAGAGGTGTATCATCCTGCTCATTCTCCTTTGTCTTTGGCTTTTCAACCTTTGGAAAAGAAATTTGTATGTTGCATGAGAAAAAGAGGGGAATCAAGGGCAGATGATTACCAGTTGTGAGGAGGAGGGGCCCAGCGGTGAGGAGAGAATTTCGATGTCGCTGCTGCTTTTGTCATCCTCCGCAGGTCTGCCTGCATTGACATTGACCTCTACAATCTCCATCAGTTTGATCGGGTGGTCCCACTCTTGTCTGGCTTGATGCGTTTGGCTAGCGAGGGTGAGGTTACTGGCATGCCCATCTTGTCCTTCACCTCGTGGGTGATGACGACGACGGCTTGCGTTTTCTCTTGTTACCGGTCCTCCCTGCCACTGCCGCTGCCAATGCAGATTCTTTGGCTTTGGCCTGGCGCATGAACATCGCTTCGATGCCGTCCTTACACTTTTGCACCGGCTCGATGAACATTGGCAAAGCGATGCCCACCCTTCCAAATTCTCTGGGCACGGCATAACTGTGTGTTCGGGAGTGAACCCACAGGGGGTATGGATGTGTGTCGAAATGGAACGTTTCGGGGATATTGCATTAGAGTGGGGTGTGGGATAAGACACAGGCGACTCACCATTCGAGTGGAGAGTCCGAGTCATTGTATGGGTCGAGCAGATGGCTCAGCTTGGGATCCCATGTCTGCATTGATGTGTCAAGGCAGCGGTCAAGAGCTTCTTGTGAGTTGAGGGTGATGGGCTGTCAGTCGTGCAGCCACACATAGCTGCTGCTCGCAGCTGTTGTCACAGTCATAAACGTCCAGAGCAGATCGGACTAGCCTGCATCACCAAACCAGCATTGTCGTCAGCACTCTTCTATTCTGGAACAAACAGGGAGTTTGTATTGACAGCTCAAGGTGGAAGTAGATCTTGAGGGGCAGAGCCTGAGGAAGGGATCAAGTATGTTGCTGGCGTGCAGAGGACATCACATGGTTGAAAGTGCTCCAAGACTCCTACTTCAACCTCATCCCGACCTTCCCCATCTTCTCCACTACACCGCACTCTCTCCTCATGTCCCTGCCCTCACTGCCTGGCTTTCCTCCATCTCCCTACCATCCCTCACCTCTGATCATCCCACCCTTGCCGTCCCTCCTCTTGCCTGACAACAACTCGCTGAACATGACCTCCTTTCCCTCTCCTCCTCTTCTCCTCTCCCTCACCTCTCTCCTTCCGCCTTCCTTACCGCCTCCGACGCCTCTATGACACCCTTGCCCATTTCCCTCCTTGCCTCCCGTTCTGTCACTTTTGCTTCCACCTCACCCTTGCATACTCTCCGTGGCAGCCTTGCTGCCTTTGGCCGCTCTGCCAGCATCCTTCAAGGCGAGCTTTATGGCATTCTTGTCGCCGCGCTCTTTGCCTGTTCTTCTTCACCCCCTCTTCCCATCTACAGTGACCATCTTAACGCCATTCACCTCCTCTGCAACGCTCTCCAGAACCCTCCCCCTCCTTACTCGTGGGCATCCCTTCCTGCGCATTCCTTGTACCATTGGATTCTTTCTGTCCTTTGCTCCTTTCCGTTGACTTCATCCCCTTCACTTATTCATGTCCATGCTCATATGGGTGCCACTGATCCTGCATCCGTCGCGAATGACTTTGTGGATAGCCTCACTTCCGGGGCTCAGACTTCTTTCCCTCCGCTGCACCTGGTGCCACTTCCTACCTTTTTCATGGACAAATTCACTCCATACCTACCACCATTTCACTTTATTGACTCTCATCTTCCCGCCCTCCTTGATTCCCTCCATCACCATCTTCTTCATCAGTGCCATCGACACCTTCCTTGTCTCCATCACCACCCTCAGCTCCATCTCTGTTGACTGACTGATGATTGACAGATGATGAAAGATGGCCGATGACTGATGATGACCGACAGATGACCACAACTGCATGACTGACCACAACCACAACTGACGACCAACAACTGATCATGACTGACCACAACTGACGATTGATGACCGACTGCTGGCCATGACCAAAGACCACAACTGATGACTGACCAATGACTGACAACTGATGACCCATGACGACCCACGGCCCACAACGACTGGTGATGACCAACCACGACCAACCACGACCAACTACTGACCACATCCAAAGACCATGACTGACAACTGATGACTGATGACTGACCCACAACCCATGACAACCAATGACGACTGATGATGACAGCAACAACTAACCACCACCTGACCACAACTGACGACAACTGACAGCCACCACAACGGACAACGGATGACAGATGATGGATGATGACCAACCAACCAACCAACCAACCAACCACAACCAAAGACCATGACTGACAACTGATGTCAATGACCACAACTGAAGACCACAACTGATGGCTGACGATGACCGATGATGACTGACAGACGACCACAACTGCACAACCGACCACGACCATGACTGACGACCAATGACTGATCACAACTGACAATGACTAACGATTGACAACCAACTGCTGACCATGACCAAAGACCACAGCTGACGACTGACCAACGACTGATGACTGACAACCCACAATAACCAGCAATGACCGACCACAACCAACTACTGACCACATCCGAAGACCACAACCAACAACTGACCCACAACCCACGATGACCAACAATGACTGACGACAACCAGCGACGACCAACCACCACTGATGGTTGACCACCACTGATGTCAGCTGACGACTGACAACTGACAACCCACAACCCACAATGACCTACAATGACGACCAACGATAACTGACGACCCATGACTGACAATGACTGACAATGACAGACCACGACTGATAACTGACGACTGATGACTGACTGACAATCCACAACCCACAACAACCCACAATGACTGATGATGACAGATGACTGACAACCAACAACCAACAATGACTGATGACGGATGACGACTGACGACAATGGATGACTGACAACGACCAACAACGACTGACAACCAATGACAACCAACAACCAACAACTAACAATGACCAACGACTGATGATGACCAACAACCAACGACAACTGACAACTAACAACTGATGACTGACAACTGACAACAACTGACGGCTGACAACTGACAACTGACAACTGACAACTGACGACAACCAATGGCTGATGGCTGACGATGACCAACAACTGATGACGACCGACAACTGACGACGACCGACAACTGACGATGACCAATGACTGACGACGACTGATGACTGATGACTGACAACTGACAACTGACGACAACCGATGACGACCAATGATGACGCCAATGATTGGTGTGACTCTGATTAGATTAGATTCATTAGGTCATTAAATTTGTCAATAGGAATTTTCATGGATTTTTTCCTAGATTTATCAGTCTTGTGCACATGCTTCAGAGATAAAGATCTTAATCTTGATTCGAAAAGTAGATCAAGTCTTATCAGTGCAGTGGCGTGATTGTGAAAAAACGCGTGACAAGGACAGACTTAAAGTTTTTTCACTAGAGAATCACATGACAAGCGTGACAACAATAAACTTTGAGGGCCTGTTCGGGAACTTTTTGGAGTAAATAGGATTTCGTTTGTAATCTCTATTTGGGGGGTGCCAAATAGAGATATCGTTTTCACGCCTCAGAATTTTTTTTGCACAGTCCGAACGCACTGTTATTACAACCAAATAGACATTTCCTTTTCAGGTGGCCCATCACAATCACAACCGAGTGAGAGAACACATGACCTGGAATGTGCACGTGAGGGGGAAATGTGCAGGTGTTGTGCATCACGCGAGTAACACGCGAGTCACACGCGCCGTCACACAGTCACGCAATTTGGACGAAATCGAGGGTCGGAGGTGCATTTGGATTTGGCTGGCACTATTTGGAATCGAAATACAATTTTGATCGCCCGTTTTTGTTCCCGAACAGCACACTTTTTCAAACTCAAATTCTATTTCAATGAAATACGACTTTGGCTGGTATCTCGAGATACCAACTGGTTCCCGAACAGGCCCTGAGTTTTTTCAGAGGTCATCATTGTGATAATGTGTGGATGGACTTTAAATCCATGCACAGTTTTTGTGAAGGAAGAATGCTCAGCCAAACCTTATTGTTTTTTTCAGTGTGGCCAAACTTAAAGTTTTTTCATGGTTTTTGTCACAGAAAATAAACATAAAGTTTATGCAGAAGAATTTCAAAATATAGATTTTGAAAAATCTTTGAGTTTATGTAACAGTTTATTCAGTGCAAAAACCGAGGCATGTTGACAGTGCTCGAGGCCTCGAGGTGCATGTCAGGTGACTTTGTGATCTAGATTTAGCTCGGTTTCTCGGTTTGGGTTGGGAGACCAGATCTTCTGCCATATGGTGCATTGGTGATACACCTTCAAGGCAATCAACCAGAAACAGCCGGAGGAGGTCATTTCTTGGCCAGCTCAACAAGACAGGCGGCCAGCCAAGCTAAACATCCCACAAGATCGGGGTGGCCACGCTTGTGTTCGAAGAAGAGCAACGTTGTTAATATATTACATTCGCACCGAAGTGCGCACAGATGAACCATACATCATACTCATCAGCTCACAGCTTTGCACACCTACATGCTGTCTCGGCCTTCTCCAGCACAGCTTCCCTTTTACCCCAGATCTCATCGATGCTCTTGTAGCCACTGAGTCCAAGCGTGACCTCAGTATCCGCAAGGAGTCCCCGGAGCACCTCCTCGACACCCTCCTCGCCGCCCAGGGCAAGTCCATACATGATAGGACGCCCCACTGCCACCAAGACGAATGCCGTCGCGCGTCGGTAGTCAGTCATTTTTCGGACTTGAACGTTCAAAGGAGAAACCTCCTACTTACCGAGAACACCCTGAGCACCCATGGCGATGGCCTTGATGACGTCGCTTCCCGTCCGGATACCCGAGTCAAACAGGACAGTGAATTTGCCTTCTTCCTGGGCGCGGCGCACCCTTGATGACGCCGTGATCTTCTCGAGGGCACTAAACGAGCCAATGGCACCATCGACCTGTCGTCCACCTGCCAGAAAATGATGAAAGGAAGAAAATGAGGCGATGGACATCAGCCATGGAGCCCCAAGCAGTCGGGATGGGACATACCGTGGTTCGACACGACAATCCCGTCCACGCCGGCGTCCATCGCGGCGTGGGCATCCTGGACAGACAGGACGCCTTTGAGCACGACGGGGCCATCCCAGTTCTCGCGCAAGAACGCGATGTCCTCCCACGTGCGAAACCTGCCCGAGTTGGCCTCTTGCAGCCACCCGGCGCCGAGCGCGAAGGCCTCGCGCGCCTGCTCGTCCCCCGCCGCGAGACGCGCGCGGAACGCGTCCAGGTCGAGCGGGAACGCGGGGCGTTCGTCTGGGCGCGGCGCCAGGCCGCCGTTCGGTTGTCGACCCATGAAGACCGGGTCGGACGTGCCGACTTGCACGCCGACGCCCGCGGCGAAGGGCAGGTACGCCGTGTCGAGGTCGTGTTGGCGCCAGCCGAGGAGGAAGGTGTCGAGCGTGACGACGAGCGCGGTGAAGCCTGCCACTTTGGCGCGGCGCAGGAGCGAGAGTGTCACCTCGTTCGTGCGTGGCCTGCTCGCGTCGCGTGGGGATGGGAAAGGGAAAGGGAAAGCGTCATTGCCGGGTCGCGGGAGGGAGGTGATTGTGCGCACCAATAGAGCTGGTACCAGCGATGCCCGTCGCCGTTGGCCTTGGCCACTCCTTCGATGGAACGCGTACTTGCGGTCGACATGGTGATTGGTACGCCGACGCTTGCTGCTGCGCTGGCAGTCGCAAGTTCGCCATCTTTGTGTAAGATTCCTTGTACTCCTACGGGGGCTATGATTATAGGCGAGGGCAGCTTGACGCCAAAGAGGGTGGTCTGAGAAGTTCGACAGTCAGCTCTGTTGCTTGCGAGCGAAGAGGAAGCGCCCACGTCAAGATTGCGATGAGTCGCGTCACGTAGCATGCGGGGGACGATGCGCCACTGTTCCAGCGCCTCGAGATTATTGCGATACGTGCCGCCTGTCCCAGCATTGCCAAAGGTATACATGTAAGCAGCTGGGCATAATGTTATTGTCAATTGATGGGCTACACATCGCACTGGCATGCAGACACGTACGAAGATTATCCTTCATCTCTTCACGCGCCTTCGCTTCGATGAGGCGATAGTCATACGAGCCAATGATGGGGCGTTTACCCGTCATGTAAATTTGAGCAACGTATTGAGACCATGTCGTTTGTGGGGTAAGGGTATCACCGGTCATAACTGGAGGGATGCGAATGGGGGAGGACGACGGATGGGTTAAATCTCCCGCACGCTCCCACGGGAAGGCAGAAGGGCGTAAGGATAAGACGGTAAGCGACGGGCATCGGCACGGTTATGATCCTCACACAACTCCGAGTCGGATTCGTGGAGCACTTTCCTTGTACACTGAAGTGTTGAACAACCCTCCGGTCGACGCCACGAAAAAAAATTAAAATTAGACGCTCTCAATAGCTTGGCCCTGAGGGCCAAGCTGGACTCCCCCAATTCTACGACACGGTAGGTGTGAACGCTCCATGCTTGAATGCGTTGAAAAAGTGGCGAATATCAGGGCGTAACTCTCCGGGAATCTATATCGGAGTGCTCCCTGGAGAGGTTTCACCGACGGTCGACACGAATTTTTCCGAGATGAAGCACCGACTCACAACTAACCTACGGTTCTACACGACCGACAATAGGTGGCGCGGCACTGATTGTCTCAGAACACTATGGGTGCGTATACTGTAAGGGTGCGTTCGGTAACTTTTTGGGCCAAATAATATTTGCGTGGGATCTCAATCTGGGGGGGTGCCAAATAGAGATGTGGTTTTGAGACCCCAGAAATTTTTTGCATTTTCCGAACGCCCCATTTTCACGAACCAAATACAGTTTTCCCTTTTGGGTAGCCCGTCACACTGCGTGAGAACACATGATCCGGGACCTGCACGTGATGCTGAATATGCCTACACGTGAGTGAAGTTGCGTTGTCGCGCAGGCGCGTAGGTACCTTGCGTTGTTTCATACAAACCCCCTCGGTGCCTTGCACAGTGGCGAGGCTTTTGATCTGATTTGTACGTATTACGCATAGATTCCATCTTGGATACAGTATCAATCAATTCGATCACTTCTCATTAGCCAAGATTACCCAAGACCGAGGCCAGCCGAATTACCCCACATTCCTGACACGCACATATACGCTTGTTATCGAAATCAATGCCCCTCGACGATGATACAAGAAGGCGCATTGCCCTACTTGTTGGGACCACAGTGATTATTGTAGTATATGCTTCTATGCTAGCATATGCGTCCCACTTTGAGAAGGTCGCCCAACACACATCCATCCTTCGCGGGCAGCAATGGCTTGATGAATTGCACGAAGGCCACCCCGGAAGATTTAAAAACGAAATGGGAATGAGCAAATACATATTCAACAGGCTCTTAGAAGTGCTTCAGGAGGATGGCAGACTTCATGACACTCGCTATGTGACTGCGCAGGAACAATTGGCGATTTTCCTACACTTTGCGCACCAAGCGCTGTCTAATTGCGCACTACAAGAACGCTTCCAGCATAGTCCGGATACCATCTCAAAGTAAGAGAGAGATGTATCGTGTACTAATTAAATATAATTTCGAGATCCAGGGCAGTTCATCGCGTGCTCAACTCGCTGACATCGCCAAAGATCTATTATGATCTGATTGAGCTCCCAACCGCGAATTCTCCTGTTCCGGAAGAAATCAGAATGAACAAGAAATTCTTTCCTTTTTTTAAGGATTGCATCGGAGCAATAGATGGGACGCATATCCCAATGCATGTCCCTGAAGCGTTGCATGCTGCCTATCGCAACCGGAAGGGAGGCATATCTCAAAATGTACTTGCTGCGACAACGATGAACATGTTGTTCACATATGTCCTACCTGGATGGGAGGGCAGTGCTGCAGACAGTCGCATCTTCGACGATGCACGTGCCATTAACTTCGCCATTCCAGAGGGCCGGTATTATCTAGCTGACGCTGGATACGCAAACTGTGACACTCTCTTGGTTCCTTATAGGGGCGTGCGATATCATCTCAAAGAATGGGGAAATGCTGCAGAGAAGTATGTATTAACTATCTCCTCTTATGTGCGCTCTCACCCATCTCCCTCAGGCCACAAACATACCAGGAACTGTTTAATTACAGGCACGCGCAGCTTCGTAATGTGATCGAGCGGATCTTCGGCATAATGAAGAAGCGCTTCAAGGTTCTGACAATCCCCCAAGAGTACAATCTTAAGACACAGGCCCAACTCGTGTGCGCACTCGCAGTGGTTCACAACTTCATGAAGCTGCAGGACCCTGATGACCCACTATTCAAAGACAATACTATTGGATCAGAATCGGAGGCAGATGATACCGCCACAACTCAGCCTACTGGATCTCAAAGGGAGTCTGGGGAGTCGAAAAGAGCAATGGTGCGTAGGGAGAAAATTGCGCTTGCGATGTGGAAGGACTATCAATCCAATAAGAAGAATCGCACATAGATCACAATCACAATAGATACAAAAAATGTATTGTATGGCCCACTGAGGGCGCCATTGAATGCACAGTCTGTGTGCAGATGTATTTATCGCTACTAGTAGCCGCATCTTGTACACAGAATGCGGGGTAGCTGACACGACTACCCTGGGCCTGTCTGAGGAATATACCCAACCCCGGATTTCTGCTCATACCCATGTCATCCTTTCTGCGCATACACGCGTCCTCAATTATCAGGGTTACTAGTGATCATGCCAAAGAAAGAAAAAACCAAGGAAGAGAACGCTCCAATGAAGACGTCATGGTCAAGCGAGGACAAAGAACTCCTCATCTCCACTTTGCTTGAAGAAAAGAGAAAGGGCACTTGGGGCGATAACAACCCCAAGAGAACAACATGGGTTGCATGTGAAGCTGCACTGAGGGGCTCAGAAAAGGCAACAAATAGCTGTCACAAAGATATAGCATCTATCAAGAGTTGCTGGCAGCGAGTAAGTGCATCACTTGCGGTCGAATGTATGCGTGCTCAAGGATACATGCAGCTCAAACAGTCATATGACAGAGTCAAGCACATCCGCGAACAATCAGGGTGGGGGTGGAATCACAAAAAGAACCTCCCAAAGGTTGGTGATGAGACCTGGAACAATTATGTCAAGGTGAGCGATATCCCATTCTCTCATATGATCACGATGCGCATATATTTGCAGGCCCACCCCAAATCAAAGCAATGGCGCACCAAGCCATTCCCATTGTATTTCGAGATGGCCGAACTAGTGCATGGGTCACGCGCATCAGGCGAAAGGAAGTACATCCCAGGGAGGGAGGAAACGCCTGGGTCATGCTCTATCCCGATCGACCCCATTCTCCTTGAGGAATCGATGAAGCAGGGAAAGCTGTCTTCTGATACAGATTCAGATTCAGGCAGCGATGTATGTACTACGTTCCTTATCTTGGCATCATTTCACTATCAATGTACTTCTAGAGCGATGCCCCCAAGGACGAAGACAAGGCCAATAGCAACAATGAATCCAAAGATCATGATAGTTCTGTAAGCATGACTACGCTATATTCTTGATTAAATTACAACTGATCTCTACCAGAATGAAGAGGCCACCAACCCCAAGCCTCCCCGCAAGCGTTCCAAGAGCAGTGCGTCAAGCAAGAGCACTGCATCAACTGGAAATGAGCGACGCAAAGTATGCTGAGTGACAGTAGGCGAAGGGTTTGACAACCTGTCAGGCAAGTTGGATGGCGTTCTGGGGTCCCTGGAAGTCATTGCCCATCCAAAGCCGGTGGACGAGTCTGCCTTGCCGGACAAACGCGCTACTGCAATCAAGACGATCCAGCAGAACGAACTCCTCACTGAGGACGACTTTGGTGATCTGTGGTTGCTACTCACAGATAACCACGAAGTCGGCAGCGTTTACATGGCCATCGGAAATCTCGAGCAGCGCACCATTTACCTTAAGAAGCAGCTCAAACGCTATCGCAAAAGGGTGTAATTGGGCGTTAGAAAATAAAAGGAAAATGGTATTGTGGCTGCGTAAGTTGATGTGGGACAATGGACCCTCTGTGTTGTAGAAAACAGCTGTTATTCTGTAGCGAAATCATTGTGCAATAAAGTCGTATTCATTAACAACGCGACTGATCACATAATTGCTATAGATCGAGATACAATTTACTTTAATGGTGCATGTGAGGCTTATCACTCACGTGCATGTCTGTTACCTCACACGAGTAACACATGGATCACACGCACCGTCGCACAGTCACACAATCTCGACGAAATCAAGGGTCGAAGTCGTATTTCGGGTTGGCTGGCATTATCAGACCCAAATAACATTTTCATGCATGTGAAAACGTTACCAAACAGCACAGTTTTTCACATGAAATAATGTTTGGATGAAAAAAATATTTGGCTGGTATCTCGCGTCGAAAAAACGTTACCAAACGCACCCTAACTTACTACCATAAAGTTGCACTGGCAAGTCCCGGAATGACTCGGACACTGGCGCCGACCATCGGGATTGCGTCAGCGCACTGATCACATGACTCGGTCCTTATTCGGAGAATGTGGGTGGCCGGCGGTTGCCAGTGGGTTTCACTGTCCACCCTCGCTTGCCCAACAAGTACTGACCAGAACCCGTAGGATTCTCCCCCCTTATGGCGACCATCCACATGTACCAACAGCTGGTTTCCTGACAGCCTCTGACTTGGGGATGTCAAGAACTATAAGTGGGTCAAGCCTGGTAAGTTCCGTAGGACCCTGGTGATAAAACAAAATAGGACATTCTGAAATGTGTGTGGAGTACCGTACCCTACTTGGAGTCCATTGTCAGTGCTGCCGCAATCCCCTGTTCTTTTCCCGCGCCATGCTCCAATAACAGCCGTGTAACTTGGGCGCGTCCCCTCCGTGTGGCGACCTGGAATGGGGTCTCACCACATGGTGCCCGAATGTGCACGTCCGCTCCATGCTCAAGTAGTAACCTGGTCACCTCGGGATGTCCTTCGACCGCCGCTCGGTATAAAGGAGTTCCGAAGTCGGATAGGGCGTTACTGTCGGCTCCATGTTCTAGGAGGACCTGAGCGACATTCGCATGTCCCCTTGACGATGCCCAGTGCAGTGGCGTATAGTTTTGGTACGAAGTGGCATTTACATTAGCATTGTGCTGTAATAGCAAGCGTATCGCCTCGGCTTCTCCCATGTATGATGCATCGTGGGTTAGGAGTCCAAAGTCGTCGTATTGAACGTCCACAGTTGCTCTACGGTCAAACAATAGCTGCATAACCTCCAGATGTCGGCCATAATACGCCTCGCATAGAGGGGTCCTCCCGTGTTCATTTGTCAAATTCACGTCGAGCCCATGATCAAGCAATAAAGATACAGCATCGAGATGGCCATTCCAAGATGCAGCATGTAACGGTGTTCCGTGAACCCCACAGTTGGCACGGACATCCTCACCATGCGTAGAGATCAGGTAGTTTGCTAGCCCACAAAGTCCACATAATACCGCATAGTACAGTGCAGTTGCTTCGGGATGCCACGGGAGATCTGCGAGAATGTCAAAGAAGAACCGCTCCAAAGCGTGTGGAACGCTTGATGCCACATCCCTGCACCTGGCATGAACGAACCAGTTCTGAGCAGCGTAGGTCGCAAGAGGAGATGACGCAAGGTGCTCGTCATCCATTGTTTCACCAAACTGTAGAAGCACTGTGAGACATGCTTGCGCGAGAAAAGTGTGGGCAGCATTTGGGGATACATGGTAGAGGCGGATAGTCTGCACCTCAGACTCCTGGGTGCGTTCGGAAATCAAGAACTCTTTGACCGAAAAGTGAGAAAATTGGACGATTTTTGAATTGTCATCGCCTTGCACGAACGTTATCAAAGTAGAACATGAGGAAAGTATAGCTTCCTCTGGATTTTGAGGGCGCCAGCCTTCCATGAAATGTGTTGTGTCAGGGCCAACCTCGATTGCGAATATCTCCGCGAGTTCCTCAACTCGAAGTGGCCGTATAGCGGCAATCAAGCATTGAAAGAGTCGATGTGCATGGTGACTTTTCTGTTTTGGGATTCCTGCTAACGCCTTTTCGTATGTGTCATCAAGCGTTGCCGGTGTTTCGTTCAGAGCCTTGGGAATACTCGGAGGCAAGCATCGACTCAGGTTGTCCAGTTGGCAATACACCCATCGAAACCTGTCCGAGGCTGTGAGTAATAAATAATTAAGTGTTGTAGGAGAGACATCTCACATGCCGCCAGCTCGCTCCGAGAGCGTGTTGATCACAAGTTCCTTGTCCTCTTCTCTCCATCTCTGCATTCTTCTGTCTTCAGAAACAAAAGCGCGGATATAGTTATGGATATCCACCTTTTGACCGCATTCGTCGTGAAGGGCCACGCGGCACGATGCAGACGTAAGAGGATTGAGAACTGTCTGTATGTCCTGCTCAGGGCGACTGGTGATGCAAAGAAATAGATCTGAATGATTTGATACGACAAGATCCTCCACAAAGTCCAAGACCTCGTCACGAGCGGATGAGGTGCCAGTGGTATTCGGACACTCGTCTAAAGCATCGACGATGATGAAAATTGGAAGTCGTCCTGGGAGCTCGATCATAGTTTTGAGACAATTTACAAGGGCGGCATCGCTAGGTCGTTCGGAACCGTAGAAACACGTTCTGTACAGTTCATAAAGGACATCCTGGAAGGGATCGCAGGTACTACAGAGTTGGGGGAGAAGGGACGCCAACAGGCCGCGGAGATGGCGCTTGGGGGAGTCCCTGAAGTCAAAGTAATAATAAGAGACCAGCGCCGATCTCTCTTTTAGAGTATTCTTGATATCCTCGATAATGGCAGAACTGATTGACAACGTGAGTTTCTTATCATAGAAACCGACGAAAACCCGCGTACCAAAGGATACTTTTCCCGGAACCAGCTAGGGAACCGGGAGAGGCATCAATATATCTATCAGGCCAGAGCGGGCAGGAAAAACGTACGATTGCCCCGAATCCATAATAGAGAACCATTCTCTTTCCATTCTCGAAATTTGCTACTTTGAATAAACCAGCTCGCAGTTCCATGATGTTGGATGTCGCGTGCAATATTATAGTTAAACGAAGGATCTGGAGGAGAGAGCCATGTCCGAACGTTCGCTCGTAATTGGTTCCCTGTGAGTATGTGTCAGTTTTGATAGTCAACAGTGAGGTGACGGGAGATAGGATTGGCATGTGCGGAAGATGGACAGAAATCATTACGTACGTTTGACTGCTTGCACATGACCATGGATGTCTTCGGTGGACACCTTGAGGTCTTGGACGTTGCCATTGACATCAAATGCAACGTCCAAAATCTCCGCCACAGCAATTAGGGTTTCGTCTCTCGTAAGCGATCCGAGCCGTGAAAACACATCGCCAACACCCCTCCGTCCCCCCGGCTTCTTGAAAAACTTTTCTGAGTCATAATCAGTCAAAAGGAGAAAAAAGCCCGGATCAACCAACTCACTGATTCGCCTCTCTGTCATTTGCTTTGTCGAAAGCGCAAGGATGGAAAGAATCTGTGCCATGATCTTCCCAAGCAACTCTGTCCATTCATCTGCGAGCGGCATCCTGATATATTTGTTCAGACGTTGAAGAAAGAAGTGAATGTGCTCGAAGAGGTAGGTGAGTGTGTCATTGTCCGCAACAACGTCCGTCGCTGCCTATGAGCTCGAACATTACACATGCGCGCGACTAGGGACTTAAAGAAGAGACACACCGCGAGAAGAATGCCAATACCGGTGAAGACCGTTTTTGCGGGTGAAAATTTCTGAGGGAAGCACATTTGTGAACGATAAAATGCGACGATTAAAGCGACATACTAGTCCTATCCCTTCTCCAAGCGTCTTTGAAAAGGTAAATACGATGTGGACTATCGGATCCAACCATTTCATCAAATTCTCATCGCTTTTGCGAAATTTGCTAAAATCCTGAACTTGGGTTCGAAATACGTTCAAGGTGGCCTCGGGACTGTCGCAGCCGTTGAGCTGCGTGGTGAAAGGGTGGGTGTCTAGCGATTTTCCTGTAGTCCTCTGGTACTCGTTCGAAGCAGCTTGAAATATCGCTGTAAAGTTATCGTTCGATCGCGAAGAGCCTGCTGTTCGGCTTGTAGTAGACATGTAGAGAGTACTGGTAGGGAAATTGGAAAGGACACAGGTCGGAAGACTAGTACTAAGTGAACTCGGGCGACCGGTTCCATCAACAAACGCAGCTTGGACATCAGCAAAAGTTCCAAAAGTAGGTGGGGTAGCTAGCTTATGTAAGGGTATCCAACACTGTCGCTTATCTTGGAAGTCCTTCCAAGGTTTGCCGCTGCCTGGTAAACATTGTATGATGAATACAGTAATGCTACATATCTGGCCTTGAGCTTGCATAGGC
>Ga0307510_10000873_pt1 | contig 31708 bp, 33 predicted proteins | sample 12_EM_MG_FD_207224 | JGI IMG/M metagenome (GOLD analysis project Ga0307510, IMG submission 207224) | Populus trichocarpa ectomycorrhiza microbial communities from riparian zone in the Pacific Northwest, United States - 12_EM | ecosystem: Host-associated > Plants > Roots > Unclassified | place... | reverse complement strand
TTCTTCAAAGTAATCTTCAAATCCTTGAAGTTACTTCCCTTTCCTCTTTATCTTCACCCAGACATTGGTCTTTGCGACCCTTTCGCTTTTATCACCTTCCAAAGCACTTAGGTTATTAAGGGAATCATGACCCTTATAACTTCGTCACTGCCGCATATTTCACCTTTGCGCACGTCGCGCCTTAAGGTTCAATAGGCCTTAACATAAGTCAGGCTTTCCTTGAACGTCCTTGAAACATAGGACAACACCGATCACACCCTGGCGGCAGTAGTACTCATCAGAACTCTTGAACAAAATAAAAGAGTTCACAGGAGACAACAGGACGATCTCCCAGCACACGTTAAAGGCCAAGCATACTTCGAAAATCACGGAACCGGACATAAAGACACCGGATATTACGTTGACCTCCCAAAGAAAACACGCGGAGCTGTCGAATTTGTCAAAGTAGAAGACGAAGACTATTGGGTAAAAATCCTCTGGAAAGATAACCAGTGGTACACAAACCAAGGAGGAGTACTTCATACCTCACAACTCGGTCACTGGATAGAAACAGATCCTCAGCACCCGCACTACGTCAATCCAGACTACCATAGCCCAACACTCCACACCGCCATCGAGCAATCACCACACGAAGAGATACTTGCAGGAGGAATTCACCACATCGCAACCCTCCAAGGAACCAACCCGTTCACAGAACAAACCCTCATTCTTCCCCAAATCGAAACAGCAGTCCAACAAGGCATCGCCATTCCCCTTGATACTATCCCAGCCGCCGCTGTTCAACCCCAGCTATCCATTCGAACCGCAATGACAGAACAACCACAGGAAATTAACGTTGCCACTGGACAAAGCGAACAGGACACACGGCAAATCAATGTCATCACCAGCCCTGCTAACGGTGCTCTTAAAGGAAACCCACCACCTATCTTCAATGGAGATAGAAGCACGACCAGAAAATTTATCAATAACTTTGATCTCTGGAAAGCAATTAACTGACACAACGACACCATAAAGAAACCCTTTTCCAGAGTCGTTACCCTCCTCACCTACATGGACGGCCCCCTAGTGGATGCCTGGAAGGAGGAACAAATGCATAAACTCCAAGAATCAATCAATGATGGAATCCAGGAAACAGACGAAGCACTCTGGGACGACTTCATAGAAAGATTCAAAATAGCCTTCACCAACCAGAATCAAAGGGAGGAAGCCTACCAGAAATTATGCAAACTCAAGCAAGGAGAAAGCCTTGACGACTTCTTTGCTAAATTTAAGCAACTCGCCCACGAATCAGGAGTTCCCCTAGATGACAAGGGAACTATCGAAACCCTCAAACGCGCCTTGAACGAACCACTTACTAGAGCGGTTATACAATCCCCTGATTTCAACCCAAACGCAGAAATCCCATGGACTTTTAAAAAATGGGAAGACCAGGCTAGAATGTCCCACCAGAAATGGCTAGCCGCCTCTCAATACAGTCGGCAAAAACAAGGACTATACAGAGCCTTTGGACTAAAGCCAACCCAAGGGAAAAACAACCAGTACAGAAGAAACAGAACTTCCGGACCACGCACCACCTCCCAAGGAGGATATGCCATGGACGTTGACGCCAATAGAATGGGACAAACACATTCCGACGCCAAAAAGCAGCAACTTATGAACGAAAACAAATGCTTCTATTGTGAAATTCAAGGACACCAAGCCTGTGTCTGCCGCAAGAAAATAGCGGATCGTGCCAAAAGTGGCAAAACCGCTGGCAGTAACGCCCCTACTGTTAGGAACCAAGACCCCATTGATATGACCCCAGACGACATCTCCGGTTTCTTGAAAGACCATATGGGCTCACTTGATGAAGACACCAAGCTGAGCATCATCGAATCCCTTATGCCGAAGGATTTTCCTCAAGCCCAAAACTAGCTGCCATAGTTAGGGCATTCCGCCTTGATAGTGTTTTTGTAAATCGCTCAAATTCTGTGCAAATAAAAGTCGCGTTTTCACACTATCGAGGGAAGGCAGAAGAAACAGTCCTACTTGACACTGGGGCAACCGAAAACTTCATCGACCATACCACCATCATTAAACTACACTTAGGAATGAAGAAACTCCCCTACCCCCGCCCGGTATTTAATGTCGATGGAACTCTTAATCGCCACGGAACAATCACCCACGCCTGTGACCTACTTGTTACTAAAGGCAACAAAAGAGAACGTCAAAGATTCTTTGTCACCAATCTAGGACGAGATCGACTTCTCTTTGGCTACCCATGGTTTAAAGCCTTTAAACCAGAAATCGACTGGGAAAAAGGAACACTCTTAGGTCCAAAAGTTCAAATAGAAACCTTATTATTTGGAACCCTCCAACGTGCAAAAACATGGGTCAAAAGTAAAGTACCAATCAATGAAGACCTCATCCTCGAAGCACAACAAACCAGGTGCGCTCCATGGTTGGGAGTAACCCCTTTAGAAATAAAGGGAGGCCCAGTGGAAGTCAATCGCACCCATACAGCGGTAGAAATGGCCCATAAGTACGCAACGGAACATGGGAAGGAGGAAATTACCCTCCCGGAAAAATTCAAACGGCATACGGCACTATTTTCAGATGAAGAAGCAAACAAATTTCCACCAACTCGCGGTGAAGGAGACCATAAAATCGTACTAATGGATACTGCACCCACCCGCTTCAATTGCAAAGTTTACCCACTTTCAAGGGATGAACAAAAAGCAGAGGATCAATTCATCGACGAAAACTTAGCCAAAGGATACATCACACCATCGGACTCACCATACGGCTTTTCGACCTTTATGGTCCCTAAAAAGGACTCTAAAGAGAAACGATACATCATCGATTATCGCCCCCTTAATGCGGTCACTAGAAAAGATGTCACCCCACTCCCCAACCTCAAACAATGCATCGAAAACTTACAGGGAATGGAATTGTTCAGTAAATTCGACATCCGCTGGGGCTATAATAACATCCGAATACGCGAAGGAGACCAATGGAAAGCTGCCTTCAAAACTCGCCAAGGACTATTCGAACCAAAAGTAATGTTCTTCAGCATGAGCAATTCACCAGCAAGTTTTCAACGCTTTATGAATGGTATCCTCGAAGAGTTATACGAACACTTTGAGAAGAAAGGTGTACTCGAAATACGACGCATGCTCCAAAATTACATGGATGATTGTGGAATAGGAACCCTACTCAAAGACCTCGATCTTCACGTCGACATTATTAACTTCCTATTTGATCTCCTTGCACGCCACGGTCTACATCTCAAATTATCAAAATCTGTCTTTATGCAACCGCAAATGGATTTCCTAGGCATTCGGATATCAAAAGATGGAGCCACAGTCGACCCAGCTAAAGTCGCAGGACTCAGGGACTACCCACGGGAACTAAAAGACAAGCGACAAGTTCGCGGTTTCCTAGGAGTATCTGGGTATCACCGCATGTTTTGCCCTAATTTCAGCATCATCGCCGCACCACTCACAAAGCTCACTGGAAAAGATGTACCTTTCGAATGGGGACCCCAACAAAAAGAGGCTCAAAACAAACTTATTGACATGATCACCCACGCACCAGTACTCGTTCGACCAGATCCAGAACGACAATTCGAACTTGAAACGGATGCATCACAAATTGGAACAGGCGCCATACTATACCAACGGGACCCCCCTATTACGAAACCAGATGGTACCCAAAAACCAGGACCAAGACGACCAGTGGGATTTCATTCCCAAAAATTCACCCAAACTGAACAAAATTACCCTATCTATGACTGGGAATTCTTAGGAGTGATGCGCAGACTACGCTGCTGGTCTCATCTCCTCAAAGGAACAACTATACCTGTCCTAGTCTTCACTGATCACGCCAACCTTCGCTATTACCGGGAACCCAGAAAAATAGGCCCTCGCGTCGCTGGATATCTACCAGAACGAGAGCAATACAACATCATACTGGAATACAAACCTGGCGCTACTAATTGCGCGGATGCATTATCCAGAAGACCTGACTACGAGGGACCCAATCCAATTAATGACGACGTCACTGTATGGCCAGACCACTACTTTTGCGACAACCACACCTCAATTCGAGTATTCAACATGGACAGTATCGGTGATAACTTGGATAGCCACGTCAAACTGGCTCAATACAAAGAGCAACCGCTACTCAAGAAATGGGCACCAACACATAACCTTTCCCTATTGGACGGAACACATTGGTATCACGGGACCGCCCTGGTTGTTGTGGCAGACAACGCTCTTAGGAGGGGAGTAATTTCCCTTTTTCACGACTACGTGACTGCCGGTCATGCCGGAATCACCAAAACACTTCAACTAATCACCCCGTACTACTGGTGGCCCAACCTAAAAACCTTCGTCACCGAATATATCAAAGGATGCGCTACATGCCAAATGACCAAAGTCAACACCCACCCTACTCATCCACCCATGTTTCCTATCACTCCCACAGACAACGCGCGACCTTTTGAAACTGTCGCAATGGACTTCATCACTAAACTCCCACAATCAGGTGGCTTCGACACTATTCTCACGATCACGGACACCGATTGTTCCAAAGCGTCCATCTTCATCCCTTGTCATGAGACCATCAACTCAGAAGGAGTAGCCTTACTCTATCTCAATCACGTTATACCCCACTACAGCATTCCCCGCAAAATCATCTTGGACCGAGACGTCCGCTTTGTATCAAAATTCTCAACAGAACTCTGCCGTATCCTCAATATCCATCAGAACATCAGCACAGCGTATCACCCTCAAACTGATGGAGCAAGCGAAAGAACCAATCAAACCTTGGAGCAATACCTCCGAGTATTCTGCGGAACTCAACAGAACAACTGGCACGCATGGTTACCACTTGCCCAGTACACCAAAAACTCATGGCCATCCGCAACTACTAAGAAAACACCATACAACTTACTCATCGGATATACACCCCAAATACACCAACCAACCCGGAAAACCACCACTCCCTCCCTAGAACAACGACTCTCATCTATCGAAGAAGCCAGGAAAGCCGCCCAAGAGGCCCAACGAAAAGCGCAAGAATCCTGGATAAAAGAGAAGCCACGATACATTCCATTTGCAGTAGGCTCAAAGGTCTGGCTAGAAGGAACCAACCTACAACTTCCAAGTAACACCACACCCAAGCTTTCCCCAAGGAGATATGGACCTTTTAAGGTAGTCTCCCAAGTATCGAAAGTCGCTTACAAACTCAAACTCCCTTCCACCTGGAAAATCCATGACGTCTTTCACGCTTCCCTACTCACACCCTACAAAGAAACAGACCAACATGGACCCAACTTCCTAGAACCACCACCAGAAATACTAGAAGGTGAACCAGAATGGGAAATTGAGAAGATTCTGAAAGAGAGGTCTTTTGGCCGTTGGAAGAAGAAGCAGTACCTCGTACGCTGGAAGAACTACTTGCCAGCACATGATTCATGGGTTAACGCCGAGGACCTCCACGCTCTGGAGTTATTATCAGACTTTCAAAAACACTCGAGCAGTATAAGAACCCTCCCCCTTGATGAGTCACCCCCAGCATGTCCAACCAGGCATTCTACACCTTCACCATCGAACCCCCTTTCAATTCGTTCTGTCATCTCTTCAGAGACCTTACCATCTGGCCTAGTCATAAATTCCACATCTTCACCCCAACTGCCCAGAAGACTTCGTTGCTGTACCGAACGATTCACCCCACTCACGCTCACGCCCTTGAACATCAATCCTTCTGCAAAGAACAGTACTGTCCCTATCACCGCTGAATGCCCCTCGACTTCACCCAACCTACTCACTTCAGCTATGTCTACGTCGGACCAGGAGGTACCACAGTCCATACACAGCAGTGCATCTATGGCAATGGAGATATTACCCTTTTCTCCACGATCGTCCCCACCTCTGGATCTACCTACCATTGCTGGACTAGAGGTCGTCTCTACGGCGACAGATATTTGCTCCAATCTGAGGATAGCTTTGAGCAGCTTCCTGGGCGCATCACAAGGTCAACCACTGTCCTTCCCCATCCCAGATACTGGCCACACTTCACCATCCCCTATCCCGATCCCACCTTGTATCTCCCATCAGAACGAGGACAATATGGCTCGAGCACCATCCCCCTCCCCTTTATTGACCCTACCCCCAACCCTGTTACTCCAATGCCAGCACCGTCGCCCTCTATCACCCCAGCCATCCAGCATCCACTCAAACGTAGTCGTCGACACGCTCCCAGACGACGAGATACTCACACTAGCGGGACAAATTCCCTCTTCGGCACAGGTTCACCATGTGAGAAAACAATGCAGAGCCTTGTTGAAATACATGGAGCATCAGGGACGTATCACTGGGGCGCTTTCGGCTTGGACGGAGGATCTCCTCCCAGCCCTGAACATTCTGGGGAACACTGAGCTCGACGACGGGGTGTTCACCACCACCTTCTGCGACTATACCGCGGTCGAACACCTTTTCCTCATTCCCCAAATTCTTGACAAAATTGAGGGCTACATGTCAGACAACAATGTGCAAAGTGACAAACCAGTTAGGTTTGCTCAGTACAACCCTACCATCTCCCTCTCTTCCACGCCTAGTCCCATCCCCAACGTCCCTCAACTTACTCAGCAGCTTGACGACCCAAATCATCCAGGAGTTGGATGGAGCGAGTATGACTGTGGTGATGCACGGCAATACCCACTTGTTTTCCTCAACGAGTACGGGCAAGACGAAGTGGCACGATATGTCACTTTTAGGCAACTTGGGGTCGACACTCACCTTGTAGGAACTCGCAAACAGGGTGACCCTGAGTTTTCTATCCCCCTCCACGCATGTGCACACCCTGCCCCCAATTTCAACCGCCCTGGGGTCAAAGATTACGACCTCAACATTTTCCACCCCTCCTCCACTTCCCGACTTCTCATCGACAATGCCCTCATTGATCTCAAGGATCCTGGTGTTGTCGCTGACGTTTATAGGTATCGAGCGCATCAGAGTGAACTCGAGGCGGTAAAGCGCCAGCAAGTTGAGCTCGATAAGAGGGAAGATAGTGCCCAGAGCAAGCTTAGTATGGTGGAATGACATCTCACTAACGCTGCTGTTCGCACCCGACTTGTTCCCCATCTCAACCGCATCCGCCCTCCTCCCACTAATGCCATCCACATCCCTCGCATCTTCACTGCTCAAGGACCATCAGACATCGAGGAAGGCGAAGATAGTCTCGAGTGCCGCGCCGTCTTAGGCAAGCGGCATCGAGGAGGCAAACCCAAGTTCCCTTATTGCCTCAAATGCAATGAGACACGTCCCAATCACATCGAAGAGGAGTGTCCCCTCTGGAAGACGTGTCGTTGGTGTCTTAGCACCCAACATGCGCATGATGAGTGCGACCGCCCTCATGAGCAATGCGACACTGAGTACTGCGCTGTCCCTCATACTCACCCCAACTTTGGGGATATGTGCGCTGCTATGTCATCCCCCACCTTGTGTCACGAGATGGAGCTAGCTTGTACTGATTACGATACGGAGTTCTACAGTGTCTCATACTAGTTGCGTGGTAGCAACTCTCTAGGAAGGGCGTCGTGTTACGTTCCTGGGCACTTGGCCCACATTTTTCTTTCTTTCTTGACCGATATGTACTTATACGATCACATGACCTCGACTCACATGACCGCTTACTTGTACAACAGAGCCATCTTGCCGGGAGCTCCATTGTTCCCTCCTTTTGTACGTCTCCTATTGTTCCCTCCTTATGGTCATCTGTGACCACCATTGTTCGTGACTCCATTGTTCTGTGACCCTTATTGTTCGTGACCCCATTGTTCTCTTCATTTGTACGCTTAGTCAGGTAGCTGCCCTTTTGTATATAAGCTGGACTTATATCCTAGAGTTGGGCCTTAAGCCTGACTTAGTTTGCAATCTATTGCGTTCTCAGTCCTTGTTGCTTGAACCAACTATTTCCCTTTTATCTTTCTTCAAAGTAATCTTCAAATCCTTGAAGTTACTTCCCTTTCCTCTTTATCTTCACCCAGACATTGGTCTTTGCGACCCTTTCGCTTTTATCACCTTCCAAAGCACTTAGGTTATTAAGGGAATCACGACCCTTATAACTTCGTCACTGCCGCATATTTCACCTTTGCGCATGTTGCACCTTAAGGTTCAATAGGCCTTAACACACCGCCTGAGGGCAAAGTCATTTCGAAGCAGACTTGGTACCACCATATGGCCCAGTGTTAAGGTCCAAGGGCCTTAAAGACGCAATGTGCGTGGGTTGGTTTGGTGACAACTGGGATTGCTCAGTGGGGTGTCCTCCTGAGGCAATGATCACATGAGTAGCGCGGTACCGATTGGCTACACAGTATAATAAGTAAGTCCCCGATGATAAGGGCGACTTCTGAGTGTTCTGATAGAGGTAGAAAGGGGAGAGCTTCAAGAGGGGATTGAAGCGACTGAGGTTTCAGACTGGTGACTCTGAGAGTCCTGGGTGGAAGCTACAAGTCTTGGATTGAAAACCAAGTTAGGCTTAGGGCCTAACTGCTAAAAGTATGAGCGCTTATATACAAGTGAGAAGTAGCGGGTCACAGGAGTCACAGAATAATACTGTCACGTATAGTAAGGTTCATCATGAGCTGGCAGTTCTAAGTATAGCTCCATTATGAGTTGGCGGTCCATCATGACGTGGCAATGAGCTGGCAATCCATAAAGAGTTAAATGGTGATGCTGCGGAGTGCTGCGGACTGCAGAGTGATGGCATGTGATATCTGACTGCGGAATAGTCAGGTGATTTGGTGGCGGTCCAAGCGGTGCGTAAGGGAACGAGTGGGGAACGAGTAACCGAGAGCGCAGAATAAATGGTGGAAAAATAAAAGAAAATTGGTGGTAAGGTCCAGGATCGTAACACCCAGCGTAATTTGGAAGAAAAAATGACTCAAGAAGAGCGCAACGCTCAAAAATCTCAGATCAGAAAGGCCAAACGTCCTCAACTCCAAGTACAAACCTTTTGGCATTTCTGAGAATACTGATCCAATAGAATTCTAGAAACGAAATAGCTTTGACTTGGATCTTGAGGATTCTATAGCGGTGCCAGACTGCCATGAGCCCAATGCCCCCATGGATTCAGATCCCCTTGACTCAATAGATGGGTGAGCATCATCTTTACATCTGAGAGTTTATTTGAGACATCCAATTGAAGCTGTTTCAGATGGGGAGATGTCGGTGGCCATAGTTCTGAAGCGGATAGTTCGTTTGATTTTAATCAGCCCGAAACTGACGCTTCTCTGAGTTGCAAGCTGGACGAGCCCCCACTTCAAGTCATGCTCGAAGATCTCAGATGTATGGAGTCAAATATTTCATAGATCTGGGACTATTCATTCAAGCACAAGAAAAGCCAATGGACCGAAGACAAGCTGGGCTCCTTCTTGGATCCCCCGCATGAGTTGTGGAGTCTAGACGATCCACAACTCCGTCTGTCTCTGCAAATATACCTGCCCGTTCCTCTGAGGCGACTTACGATGTGATCCGTTCAAATATCAAAGAGTGCTACCCTGAGAGCACCATGCTCTTGTTTGACCAGGTCCAAACCCGACTGAAAGCGATCATGGGTATCCTTCCACTACACTTTGATATGTGTATCAATACTTGTCTTGCATACACTGGCACCTTTGCTACTCTCACAGAATGCCTGTTCTGTGGAGAACACCAATTTGAACAACACCTTGACATAGACTCCAGGACTCCTCGTCGCCAATTCGTCACTCTCCCAATATGTTATGATCCACCCCAATTTTTCTCATCCTTGTCGGACCCCCTCCTCATCACCCTATCCAACCCTCCACCTATGGCTAAGCGACCACTACCATTGAACCCATCATCCCTACCAGACCTGCCACTGCTACCACCCAGTGAACCATCCAAACCATCATCACCCCTTGATCAGCCCCCAGTCGAGCCCCTTGTCCCCATCCCATGGAACATCCATCGTCGGGAGTACTCCTCAATGGAGATGTACCAAGAGCCAACCCCAGTAGAGAACCCACTGGAAGACCCAGACAGTCCCATGGAGGACGCGCCGCCCTTAGAGCCAGAACCATTCATTCCATATGAACCTGATGTCCCTGGAGGCAACACGCACGCCTTGTCCCCAGAAGAGTCCCCCGTCATACCATGGCAAGAGTACCTTGCCCCGGATAGTCCTGTGTCCCGCAAGCACTCCCTGTCACCCACAAGTCCCTCTTCAGCACCCATACACCAATGTACCAGTAGAGAAGGCAGTTACCACTCAATCACGCCTACTGCCTCATCGCCCATAGCTGGCACCTCGCCCCAGAGTCAGGGCTACCAGTCGACCTCTCCCAGAGGATCCGCAGACAACCCCTCATTCACGCAGAGCTCCGCAGACGACGCGGATAGCGACATGGCCCTTAATTGGGTCACCATCAATACAGACTACCTTAAAGGGTAGTTGCTTACACTAGACGCCCATTAGACCAGAATGGGCACGCGGAGACCAGATCTCCTCGGATCAATCTCAAACCTCATGGTCGTCATCGCATCATGACGACGCTTCTCTTCTTGGAATGACCCGCCGCCATTGTTCGACCCTTAAGGATGGATTAGGCAACTTGTCACTTTACCATTCGCTCTCGCTCATTCTCTATTGTTCGACTCATACAGACCGCAGCACTTATCCACGGACCTTCATACATCACAGACAGGCCCCTCTTGACCAGAACTACCTACCTTAGTGATAGTAGCACATGCACTCGCCTGCCTGTATATAAGCGCCCTGTATTTCAACAGTCAAGCCCTAAGCTTGACTTGATTCTCAATATCAATGTTCTTGAAAGCTCCCCAAGTGCCTCCCCTTTCCTCATCTCTTACATAAGCCTCTCAGAGTTGTCTCTAGCAATACTAGAGACTTCTACCTCTTCAAGTACTCGCCACCAGTTCACTCTTAGTACAAGTCATACTATCAAGGCCCGTTGAAGCCTTAACACAATAGGGCCCCAGCTACAAGCTTTATGGCAACACCCTATCTCAGTTGCAAAGCTTCGAGATTGCCTCCGATGCACCACAGTTCTTTTAGCTCAGCGAAACACTGATGGCGGTATTCAAGACTATGACGATGTTTGCTGTGGTTCAGAATACCTTGACCTTGTTGAATCTGGGCAGATATGTGATAACGACATGCTCCTTGTGCTTTCTATGGATGGCGCGCAGCTATACTGGAACAAGGAGTCGGATACATGGTTTGGCGTTGCTACTCTCATCAACTTTGCCCCTGAGATCCGTCATGCAAGAGAGATGGTCCTCCTGCTTTTTATTATTGGTGGTCCCAAGGCTCCCAAAAACCATGACTTGTTCCTGTTTCCAACTTTTGCTCATCTTTCCGCTTGCCAAAGACTTGGTCTCCGGATCTGGGATGCTTCAACAAAGGCCTTTTTCGATATCTGTCCTTGGTTAGGTTTTGGGACTGCAGACACAGTAGGAATGGCAGAATTAAACGGGTGGGTTGGCCATCATGGCAGAAATGGATGCCAGATACTATGTTCTATGCCAGGCTGTCATAAACCTGGTGTTGGGACCTATTACCCTGCTATGCTGAAACCACACAGCTCTGTACTGCCTGGATCCGCTCACCCAGATATCGATATCAATTCGATCACCACACCATCGCCAGATGAGTACAACAAGAGGCTTTGTCTTGTTCTCGGCTCCACATCCAACCATGAATACATGCAGCGTCATAGGGAAACTGGAATATGCAAGCCTTCCATTGTATCTGCACTCCCAAAGGCTATCCCTGTTCCAAAGTGTTTTCCTGCGGACACCATGCATTTGTTTGGGCTCAATATAACTCAGCTTCTCATTTCCCTGTGGCGTGGCAGCATCGATCATGCACAAGAAGATGATCCAGCTACTTGGCAATTCTCTGTTCTCCATGATAATGCAGTCTGGAAGGTGCACGGGGCATCTGTCGCAGCTGCTAGTCTCTATCTTCCTGTCTGCCTAGAATCCAGAGTGCCACGGAATCCTGCCGAGAAAATCTCTAGTGGATACAAGGCAGTGGAGTACCTCGTTTACATCTTTGGTCTGTGCCCTGCCCTCCTCTATCGTCTCCTGCCTCAAGCGTTCTATTACCATTTTTGCAAGCTTGTCTTTGGCATGCGCATGATCCTTCGACACCACAAATCGAAGGACGACCTCCTGGCGGCTCACAGAGCTTTCCTCAAGTTTGTCTATGAATTCAAGATTCTCTATTATGAACGCAAACTCACATGTTTACATTTTGTATGACCATGTATCCATGCGCTAACTCACATTGTCCCTGAGCACTTTCGTCTTGGCTCTCTTACCGAGTTGTCTCAGTGGACCATGGAGCGAACTATTGGCAATCTTGGCGAAGAAATTTGGCTTCATGCAGATCCATATGCAAACCTAAGTCAAAGAGTAATCGAACGCACATGTGTAAACGCTCTCTATGCTCTTGCTCCAGATCTCTTGCACACCACAGGAAAGCTACCTGCTGGTGCCTATGACATTGGGGAAAAATACCTTCTCTTGGGTCCTCGCGAACATCATCAAATGGACACAACAACTCTTGGGGCATTTCAGATATTTTCAGACATGCATAACTGGAGAATCAAAAATGGGGACTCTCTTAGCGTCGACAGATTTGCGAGGCTGCTCCTACCAAATGGGCAAATTGCACAATCTTGGTGGCACAAGAAGAAAAGGCCTGCTGAGAAGGTTCAGATAGCAAGAAGCGTGAAAGTGGGTCTAGGGTTGTTCGCAAAGAGGATGTAACTGATAAATTGACCTAGCTAAGCTTCCAAGGAGCCTTGCATTTCGCTGAGGTCCTTTACTTCTTTCTTGTCACAAAGAACAACTTGCAATATACTCTTGCTGCTGTCAATGCGTTTTCAGACCCTGATTCTCATGTGCTAGAGGAGTCATATGGAATGCTTCACCTATGCAAATATCTTGGCATGAATGGCATCCGGATTGTTGATGCCAAATGGATTATGGATGTCATCGGGATGGTCCCATTCAAGTACACTCAGCAAGAGACAAATTTCTCAGAGGGCAAGGAGTACTTCGCAGTTGAGAAAATGAGTACTGTATTTATTCGGAAGGGTGATACAGATAACCCTGAGGAGGAATAATATAATAGGTTGCATATCAAATTGTGACGAAAGGTTGATGTTGAGAAAGAACACGCAGTAAAGAGAGGGAGCGCAAGACTGAACAAAGCAACATGTGTTTGTGTCGCTTATCTATAGCAGCTATTAGTCCGAATCTGGTAATCTCATTGTGTTGAGCCATGTCAGTCCACCTGACGTGACTCCGGATATATGGTCTGTATTATAGCGGGCTAGCTACCATAATACAACGCCTAAGGTGATCGGCCTGGTAGTGTATCCTTGTCGCAGTTTACAGTAAGCACACACAAATCCACATGATCAAAAACACTCTCCTTTCGCCCCCTATGAACTCCATGAATATCGATAACGACAACGGACAAATGTCAACAATTCAGGACTTTCAACCTTCTGGGAGCTACACAACGCAGGATATTTTTGGTCTATTGCAACTTGGCCCTTGTGAACCCCACCCTTCGAGTTGGCCGCAGAGTGCTGCAGTGTATCTCCCCACTGATGGAACAAGATTTTCAACAAGCTCTCTTCTCTCCATGAGATTTTTTTCCCCAAATTCTACTTGAGACTCAACGTACTCAACCTTAACGGCCTTAACAATTGTATTTGGGATGTACCTCACAGGCCTGAACTCAACAAGAAACCTTTGGCCAAATAAATGCACCATACAACATAAGAATCCCTTTTATCTTGCATATATCTATCACTGAAGTCACTCTCTAGCAAATGGATTCCCCTTTGGATGCAAATCGCCTTTCTCTGGAACAAATCGCACTGGTTTATTTGTTATCAGACACCACCTTGCGCACGGCAGGTAATCCGGCCTATTTGAAGCTGGAGAAGGATAACTTTGTGTTGCATAATCGAGTTGATGAGTTACAGTGCGTCATTGTTGATTTGACACGCATATATTATCTTGACGATTTGCACACAGAACACAGCTGATTTCTGCCCTGAATACCAAACCACAACACTCGAATTCCAACAATTCTCAAACTCAAAGTTGGCCTACCCTCAAGCCCCTGCGAATAGTCCTCAGAAAGTCTGACTATCCGAATGTAAAACACTGGGAGAGGCGATGGAACGACGCTATGCAACTTTCTGTAATCAGGGTTTATGACACTGATTCCAGCGATAGCGATAGTGAATCCAAGGACGATGAGCATATCACAAAACAAGAAAGCGGCATTCTGGCTTTCCTTGAAGACGAAACTGGCAATGTTATCAACCACTGTGAGAGAAAGCGGCTGTATGCTGAGCTCTGAGGCTTCTGGAACGACAACATCGACACAGCTTGCCCTCCTGGTAACTGGTCCTCTGCAGGTTCAACTCTTTGCGACAAGTTCCCATTTCTATGTCTTTGTGCCAGGCGATGGAAGGTTGATGAGTTGTGGAAGAAGAATTACCGCAGCTAGAAGCGGTCCTCATTGGCTAGGCAGGCTAAGAAGACAGCACTCAATACCGATGACTCTAACAATGGCAGCAAGCGCAAGCACAAGGAGTCCCTGGAACCCATGGATCCCCATGTCAAGGCTGATGAATCGCTTGACGCGCCTCGACCGAAGAAACTGAAGACAGGGATGACCTCTATTCCCACCACAGGCCAGTCTTAGAAGGTGTGTCAATCAACCACTGATGCCCAGTTGGATATTAGAAAGGGTCGATCCAAACGATGGGAGATGCAGGGTTTACCTATTGTAAGTGACCTTCCTCTCATTTACCTCGTCTTCTTGCTATGAATTCCGCCACCATCTCAATTACTTAGCCCTTGACTCAACTTAAAAACGCGACAATTAGCTCAAAGGTTTGCTCCATATTGTTCAACTTCACCATGCTAATTGTTATGTAGGCATCGAAGAATCCTCTGTAAGGTTCACAGATTCATGGAGAAGCATCTGATTGCTTTCATAGGAACGGGTTTTATATCAACATGTCGCTTTTAGGTCCTGATCTCAATGATGGTACGACATTGCCCCATGACCACTTCACAACGCTTATCAACCTCTACAGACTCTATATCATACTCCCAACCCATCCCCGGCCCTTCCTCAATGCTGTCCGCCCCTGTGATCATTTCCGCACCAGTGTCCTCCCCTATCGTGGCTGTGCAGGGTAGCACGCCCTTTACCATATTGAAGATGCTCCGTGAGAAGGTCGAGAACCTACCAAAGTCCATTCCCACAGCAAAGAAGACAGGCCCGCTAGCCGGTTATTGTTGCAATTCTGTGGAGCTCACCAAGGACATCACAGTGGATGCGGACGTCTGGGAAGTATGGGACCAGAAACTAAACATTCTTATCTCACACAGAATTTCTGATATTTATCCCCTTGTCACATGGGGTAAATATGGTCTAATCATGCTGGTCCGGCTTCTGGAACACCTTGTTTGTGATCGCAAAGTCGACGAAGGTCTTCTCAATGGAAAGGTTGGACACATGATAGACGCTATTGAAGGGTATCTATGATTCCTATTTTCCTACCTTGTGTTCGCTCCTTTACTGACGATTTCGATTCCTTCAGGGCCTGCAAGCAGCGAAATTCACCAAGGGATGCTATCCCTGCTGAATTATCGCGCAACCCAGTTTCCCAGCCTGTCACGAAGAAGCCTGCTGGAAAAGCTTCGAAAGGAGGAAGGGGGTTGTGGGTTCCTCCCGACATTATTTCCCCAAAGTAAGTCCCTTGTGATACTAAGAGCAACTCTCATTCAATTATCATGTTACTTAGGTGGGAGGCAGCGCGCGACTGGAAAGAAACAAACCCAAAGGGGACAATGCAAGACTTCAACATATTCTGGGATTCCATTCAGCAGGAGAAGTGTTATGATCCACCCCAATTTTTCTCATCCTTGTCAGACCCCCTCCTCATCACCCTATCCATGGCCAAGTGACCATTACCATTGAACCCATCACCCCTACCAGACCTGCCACCATTGCCGCCCAGTGAACCATCCAAACCATCGTCACCTCTTGATTAGCCCCCAGTCAAGCCCCTCGTCCCCATCCCCTGGAACATCCATCATCGGGAATACTCCTCAATGGAGATGTACCAAGAGCCACCCCCAGTAGAGAACCCACTGGAAGACCCAGACAGTCCCATGGAGGACGCGCTGCCCTTAGAGCCAGAACCATTCATCCCATATGAACCTGATGTCCCTGGAGGCAACACGCACACCTTGTCCCCAGAAGAGTCCCCTGTCATACCATGGCAAGAGTACCTTGCCCCGGACAGTCCTGTGTCCCGCAAGCACTCCCTGTTGCCCACAAGTCCCTCTTCAGCACCCATACGCCAACACACCAGTAGAGAAGGCAGTTACCAGTCAATCACCCCTTCTACCTTGTCGCCCATAGCTGGCACCTCGCCCCAGAGTCAGGGCTATCAGTCGACCTCTCCCGAAGGATCCACAGACAATCCCTCATCCATGCAGAGCTCCGCAGATGACGCGGATAGTGACATGGCCCTCAATTGGGTCACCATCAATACGGACTACCTTAAAGGGTAGTTGCTTACGCTAGACGCCCATTAAACCAGAATGGGCACACAGAGACCAAATCTCCTTGGATCAATCTCAAACCTCGTGGCCGTCATCGCATCATGACGACGCTTCCCTTCTTGGAATGACCCGCCGCTATTGTTCGACCCTTAAGGATGGATTAGGCAACTTGTCACTTTATCATTCACTCTTGCTCATTCTCTATTGTTTGACTCATACAGACCGCAGCACTTATCCACGGAGTACCATACGACACAGACAGCCCCCTCTTGACCAGAAGTACCTACCTTAGTGACCATGGTCTGTGCGCGGCCGTGCCTGTATATAAGCGCCCTGTATTTCGACAGTCAAGCCCTAAGCTTGACTTGATTCTCAATATCAATGTTCTTGAAAGCTCCCCAAGTGCCTCCCCTTTCCCTCATCTCTTACATAAGCCTCTCAGAGTCGTCTCTAGCAACACTAGAGACTTCTACCTCTTCAAGTACTTGCCACCAGTTCACCTCTTAGTACAAGTCGTACTATCAAGGCCCGTTGAAGCCTTAACAAGAAGGGGAAGTTGCAGGTAGCATCCATTCTGCTGTAAGGTCCTTCTCATACTAATTCTTGCCAGGTGTATAAGGACCGAGCAAAGCATCTTGTATGTGACACAGTCGATCATATGCCTTACTGTTGCAATACTGATCATTTAATTTAATTTCCAGAATAGTACAAAATCAGCAAAGTAACACCTCTTGCGCAGAATGTGACCTTGTGGACGTGGAGGACCCAGAGGACCCGGTGGACCTGGTGGACCTGGCGGATGTGGTGGATGCAGTGTGCGTGGTGGGCGTGGTGGACGCGGTGGATGTGGGTGCAGTGGAGGTGGCGGACACGGATGCAGATGGGGCGGGGGTGGCGGATGTGGTCAAGAGGAGCCCAGGGAAGCATAGTCATTTATGGTCACATAGCATCAGAAAATACCAGCTTTTTCTGACAGAAATGGGCATGAAATTGTCATTGAGAAGAATCATATGACATCAGATAACAACGGTATTTGTGCAAATGAATGGCTTGAGGTGACGCTATCTGATCGGATTTGGGTGAGCCAGATAACGTCAAAAGGCACCAGATGGCGTCAATTGAATTCTCATTGGGCTTCAAGGGTCGAATGGAGGTCGTCTGCATCATGGCCAGTTAGAGTGATGCATTCGTTCAGGTTGGCAGAAGAAAGCACAGATCAAGTCTCACCACTCCAAAGCCCGGGCTTAAGCCCAAGCCCAGCCCAGCCCAGCCCGAGCCATCAACCAGGGCCTGGCTCCACATTTTCATGAGCCCGAGCCCTACCAAGCCCAGCCCAAGCCGGGGCATTTGGGCCCAGCCCGGCCCTGCAAACCACTAGACATGAGCAACTTAGGGAACTGCACACTGGGTGCGTTTGAGAGAAGACAGATGCAATAACACATTCAAGGCGAATACTAGCGCGTTTATGAGTAAGTACATGCAGGCCACAGCTAAGACTACAAGACAAGCAGTGAGACAGTAAAGTACTAGAAAGGCAATTGGGGATATGGACCCGGAGCCTGAGTGTAACTGTTAAGGTCCAAGGGCCTTAAAGACGCGACATGTGTGGGTTGGTTTGGTGACGACTGGGATTGCTTAGTGGGTTGTCCTCCTAAGGCAATGATCACGTGAGTAGCGCAGTACCGGTTGGCTACACAGTATAACAAGTAAGTCCCCGATAATAAGGGCAACTCCTGAGTGTTCTGATAGAGGTAGAAAGGGGAGAGCTTCAAAGGGGGATTGAAGCGACTGAGGTTTCAGGCTGGTGACTCTGAGAGTCCTGGGTGGAAGCTACAAGTCTTGGATTGAAAACCAAGTTAGGCTTAGGGCCTAACTGCTAAAAGTATGAGCGCTTATATACAAGTGAGAAGTAACAGGTCACAGAGGTCACAGAATAATATGGTCACATATAGTAGGATTCATCATGAGCTGGCAGTCTTATCATGATGTGGCAATGAGCTGGCAATCCATAAAGGGTTAAATGGTGATGTTGTGGAGTGCTGCGGACTGCGGAGTGATGGCATGTGATATCTGACTGCGGAATGGTCAGGTGATCCATCAGGTGACTTGTCAGGTGATTTAGTGGCAGTCCGAGCGGCACGTAAGGGAATGAGTGGGGAACGAGTGACTGAGAGCATAGAATAAATGGCAAGAAATGAAGAAAAATTGGTGGTAGGGCCCAGGATCATAACAGTAACGGTTATGTGCACAAAAGCGTGTCCCAGTGGGTGCCAGTGAGAGGACCGGCGCCACTGGCGTTTTCCTTGAGTATTGTAAGTACCAAGGGACTATTGTAAATGGCAGCGCAATCACAGATAATAACTTGAAGTCAGACAGTGGAAACAATAGGAATCTCATCAACCTTTCCTTTGACGACAACCACAAGAATTCCTAAAGGGAACCACTTCCGATGAGACACAATATCATTCTGAGAGCGTGTGAGTACATACTGCCAGTGGGTAGAGCGTAGTTATTTCTCCCTACTACGTGCAGGAATGCATTGATCCAGCCGCTATGCGCTGTGATGGATATATCTAAATCCCTGCTGAGATCTTAGTTGCTGGATAAATCAGGAGCGAGCGCACAGGTGGCATCATGATCATTCTCAAATATTCTGTCCAAAACCAGTTTGGCATGCCTCTCCACACTTGCTCTGCTCTTGTGCGTTGGCGTCCACAGGATGTCTTCTTCCTTGAATCCTTCCTCAAACACAATGTTGGGGAACTCATCTTGTAGTTCTGACTGCATCCTACGCTTGTCACAGGTGTGTTCACCATACTCTTCACAACAGTTCTGAGTTGTAAACATGTTAGTTAATCAGCAACGAAACATCTGCAGCGTTACCTTGAGTATGAGAGGTATCGGGGGTTTCGGAAGTAGGTCTTCAAACATGAGATTGAGGGTATGAATAGCTCTTGTGAGGGGGCTGCAATAGAATCGCTGTGGAACCAGAACCGGAACATCACGGGACAGTTCACAGTTCCATGCAGCGCAGGCCCAGCGGGCTTGTTCTTCCCCAGTGGCAGTGAGGCAAGGATCAGCTAGGAGAAGAACATTAGGTGATGAAAAATGATGAAGTCAATGCTATGACGCATGCCCCCAGGTGTGTTCCAAGTCGCCGTTCAATGAGGACGAATGCCTTTAACTCTATCTTCAAACAACTTAAATGGAGACACCAAACAGAAAAACATACCCATCCCATTCCTGCCAATGTCCCTCAAAGAGACGAAGTATACATTAACGAACCTACTTACTTCCTGACTATATTTGGCCATGCCAACGTTGTCTATATTGAAGTCTAGCCAGCCATTCATTGTAAAAATGATTCGAACAGGGCCTACTCACAGTAACCTTCACCATGCCTTTGAAGGAGAAAAACCTTGTACATCTCGGTCCAGGGCAACCCTGAGCACAGTCTATTAATTCTGGCCTCAAACTCATGCCATGACCGTGATACTATGCCAAAAAAATCGGGAGTCTATCCAGAGGTGTTTAAGCAGTCTGCACAAAGTTTGCACGCCTACACTCATGGGTCCGATGTCTGTGGGTACAGCCGTTGGGCTGTGTTGGTCGCAAAATTCCAGCACAGCCTGAAGAGGAGAACAAGATGGAGAATGAGCGAATGGCATGGGGCTCCTTGGCACTTGCCTCACCTTGTATTTCCTGGCAAGCCCAAGCATGTTGTCCACAAGAGAATGTCCGATACCATGTTGTTCATGTTGGAGTCGCTTTAAACATGAAAGCATTAGACAAGTATGGTAATTATTGTACTATTAGGTATGCTGCATTGACTACTGTAGTAAGACCTAATGCTCGATCACTCTGCATTTGTCAACATTTCCACCATGTCCACAAACTAGTAAGGTAGGGCCAGCAAGGTTTCATCCAACATCACATGATAAATGGGCAAAAAGTGTGACAAAGGGGAAAATGGTGAATAACTTTCCAACAACAACACTAATGAAAAATCAGTTCACCCTTAAAGGTAGATTAGGATGTTCAGAACATTTAAGGGCAAACCAATCTTTAATAAATCCAGTTTTTGAAGAGTTATTCAAAAGGTTGTGTCTATCTTATCATGTGTGCAGTGGATCTTTGAGTTCCCAATGGCGCGGCTGTTGGTCACAAAATGAGATGTAACACAGTGTCACACTCACGTGATGTTGGATGAAACCTTACCAGCCCTACCTTAACTGGTATAATATTTGGAAATAAAAGTCATGCTCTCTGGCAAAAACATCGTTTCCCATGCCTGCTGATTATTACCATGTCGGAGTTTCTATGACAACATTAATGGCAAGCCATCCCGGCAGATTCCTCCATGTGGCCAAGTGGTGTATGCCTCGTCTAAAAGTAATTCATTGGGGGTTGGGCATTGAATGTTGTTGAACCCATGACAAATTGCCTGGTGGTGAGAGCGATGGATAGAACGAACAGACAGTTACTGGTGCGATTGCAAACTGCTTTTTCTTTTTCTCTCTTTTTTTTTTTGACCCGGTATCACGTGATCACGGTTTTCTCGCTCACTCTCAGGCACAACTGCGGGTGTTTCCGACTTTCAGTTTTCCGTTGTGTTCCCGAGTCCGGTCTTCGAATGGAACAGTCAATATTGTCAATGACTGACAGCATCCGTACGTATACTGACGCCCCTTTACGTCTGAGTCGGTTGTGCTTTTCGTAACCGAGTCCTTCTAGCCCCCGCCACTGCAGCCCATCCTTGTTGGCCGAACAAACTTACCCATTGACGAATTCTCAGATTCCATCAGATCGACCCTATTAGCTGCTATACTCGTGTGTGCCCTCACGGTGGTGCGTGACCTTGTACAATCTGTATTTGTGTGACTCATGATCTGTGATGTCCCATTTTTTATAGAAGAGACAAATCTCCGCCTCCGGGACGGAAATTAGTGATCCTCTCCTACCACTGCATACTCATGTCATGACGGCATGGCAAGGAAAGTTCAGCTAGACACCGCCGTCTTTTTATCTTTTAATTGATCATTCGCTTTTCGCCGTATCTTATGTTTCCATCTCCCATGCTTCATTTCATATTATGAACACCCGTTAAGCAAAGACTACCCACGGATAGGAACTCGGTGCGTAATCGGGACAGTGTCCCCAAGTCGGCTCACATCAGGATAATTTCCGGCATATTACTGTACTGTACGGCAAGACAAAGCAAGCAAGCGAGATAGAACACGTAACAAGGACAAAGTAAACTCAAACTGTCCTTGGCGTCCTACTGCAGTCCTCTTCATAGTGAGGTCAGCAAAAATATAAGAGGAGAAAAAAGAGGGAGGGGGGAGGATAAAAGGCGTACATGTGACGCTGACAATTTCTTAGGATCACATCGACTCGGGTGCTAGGACACAGCTCTGCTGCCTCCTTCCCCCCTTCCAAGAGCCCGGATACTTCTCCTTGATAACCTGTGTAAAGGCTGTCCAGGTCCCCTCATTGGACTTCAGGTACGCGTCCAAGGTTTTCTTGAACTGCTCGTGGATTATCTCCGTCTCCCTTCGCTTCTCTTCAGCCTCGTGCAGTGCAACACCAAAGCACCTGGAAGGCCGGTTCTTGCAATGCCGCTTCAGCGAGTCTTGGCGCGCGAAGAAGTCCCCACAGTCATCGCAAAAGAATAGCTTGAGTGGATGTGACTTTGTGGTCTTGCAGTGCCTCACAAAGTCATACCATGTACTGAAACTGGCGGTGGGGCAGAGCTTGCACTTGAGCGCATCCAGAGTACCACGTGTGAAGTCCTCCGACGTAGCCTCGAGGAAACGCTTACATTTCTCGTCAAATCGTTTGGGGATGCAGAAGATATTGTGCTTCATCGCCTCTAGCTTGCCTTCATCTGCATTGTATTCCTCCTCTTCCTCCTGCTCTACCATACTGTCGCTTTGGTCCCACGTTGCTTCTTGCACGGCCTCCTCGACTGACGGCGTCTCTTCCCTCACATTCGTGCCCGTTGACTGCTGCTGGACACTTGGCCTCTGCAGGGGTCGACAACACGGTCCTTGCGCAATCAGAACCATGGGCATGTCTGCTCTGCTTTCGACTGCCTCGGAGGTGGTGTGGACGCTTGCGGAGGCCTTAACGGCAGTGTTGCCACAGGTCCTATTTGGGGGCCCTCTTGCTGCGAAGCCCCCGATTGTAGTGTCCACCTTGGTCTTGCCTTTGTTTCCCGGGAATAGGCCATGGCCATTCTCGGTCCCCGGACCCTGATCGTCGAGGTCCTCGTTTGTCCCACGATACCGTTTACCAAGGTCCATCTGCGGCAACTCGAGTATGTCGGTGGCAGACGCAGCAGTCCCAGGAGCAGCCACACAAATTACCCCAGGCGACGATGCCATCCTGCATACCGCTGGTGTTAGCGAAGGTGGATCATGTCACCCCCGCAAATAGGGCGCAGATGAGAGGTACGTACGATGGCATCACAACAGGGACGTCGAAATACAAATGATCTGCGTCATATTTTGGGGTGATCTGCCGCTCCGCCCCGCTGCCATCCACGGTAGGATAAACCAGTAACGGGTTGCTGGTTTGATCTGGTTTGATGGGACAGATCATCTCAGTTTGGGAAGTGGCGGTTAGTGCCATTCGATTAGTTGTCGCCGGTACCTGCTGACGTGTCAAAATAAACATAGCGCTTCTCACTGCATGATTGGCACCCACGACGTGCGGCACAGCCATTGTTTGAGTGGGTGTGGCGATGAGTACGGCCTCTAAATTGTCGCCCGCAGGCGGTGCAACGGAAACTAGATCCGCAAGGGCGTTGGCTGAGTGATGACAAAGACTTGGGGACCTACGAAGGGTTGGGGGGTGCCAAAGAGGATAGATGGCCTGCAACAGGACAACAGAAATCAGTGCCTCGATTGACAATCAGATACCGTATACCCACGGGTTCCATGTAGTTGAAGTCGTCCGGATAGCGGGAACATTTGATCGCAGAGTTGGATGTCCATGCATCGATAGCTTCAAGATTGGCACAAGCGACACCGCCGTTGGTCAGGGTTTCCACCATAGCCGCAAAGTCATAGCCGAAGTCCTGTGACAGCGAAACATGAGTTTTCGCTCGCACCTCTGAGTAGTCCTGCTCACGGTGACAGGACCACTCTGACTCCAGATTAACTGAGGTGCAGAGGTCAAATCGCTCGCGGTTTTGTACCGCATAGTAGGTTGGCTCTCTTCCTGGGCCGTATGAGTATGGAGAGGATCCATGAAATGTCGGTGGTTGGGTGGTCGCGGTAGTCAGGGGTTCAATATAAATATTGTGGGACTGGACCTATTAAAGTAAGTCAGCTAGTAACGACGTTGTTGCTCTTTCAAGTTGGGTAGGTATACGTACAGCCACGAACACGAACCCAAGGCACTGAATCTGAAGGCCGTGCCAGAGTTCTATGGCACTACCAGGCTGGCACCGAAGTACTGAGCCCATTAGGTTGTTCCAAGGCTGTGTCCTATGTCTTTTGCTGGCACTTCATTTTAACTCATTATTGCATTATCACTAGTTCCAAAATCGACGTTACGCAGTAGGGCGAAATTGTATCTAGTTTAGTCCGTGGTGCATAGGGTCTTCTCCATGGATGCGGAGCGCTGAACGTTACACACTCTGGTTGGTCTGGTGTGCTGGCGCGTGCATGAGGAGGAAGCACGTAAGTTATGCACAAATCACAGCGCATCACGCCCCGGCGAGAGCTCGCCGCCACCCCATCCAAAAAACCTTAATCCCCCGCCGTTGCGAGGGAGAACCCAAACCGGCATGGCATCAAAACCCTACAAACGGAATCCATCGATTGTCTTTATCCGATTCGGTTCATGTTGGCTCATCAGTTACGTCGCTGGTGGGTTGAGACATTTGGTGCGTGACCGAGACATTGGTCCAATATTGTGGCGAAAATCCTTCGGCATAGTTATGCGGCGTGGCCAAGACGGGGCAGGGCAGTGCAAATATGACAGGGCTAGAAAATACCGGGTTTGTCAGAAGCGCCGCACTGTATTAGTGCTGCGGACTCTAGCCGCGGTGGGTCGGTCAGGCGGAGAACCACGAAGGCACCAACACCCAAATCCCTAACCTCACGCCTTGGCCCAGTCCGAGTCTGTACTCAGTTCCATTTCTGAAACTGGTATGGTACATTTCCCCAACCGTCTAGGTGAGGGCCACTCTTGCCCCTCCCCGGTCTTCTGGCGTTACAACCCCCCTTTATACGTCCCTTTTCTTGCAATGCCCCCAGAACCAGTTGCGTCTCGAAATCTCCTAGTTGAGGCCAGAGCCCACACACGACCGCACAGGTGGCCCTTCACGCCGAGTAGTTTCTCGGGTGAGTCTTGACCTTAGGAAATTTGCGTGAGGTAGTTGCGCGTGACTGTCGCTTCGGATACCACGGGTTCGAGATGCGCGAGCTTAGTGAACTCTTCTTCAAACACAAATACCGATGGGCTCCGGCATGGCGAGCTGCTTCGCGCAGGCCTTGAGCATCTCGATGAGCTAGTCCTTGCCGTCGCTTTCCAAGCCGAGCACTTTCTTAACCTGCTCCATGTGGTAATACCTGCGCTGGCGCTTCGCGATCTAGCTATCTACGTCACGCGAGACCTTGGATTGTAGCTGGGCATCGATCAGCTCTTTTTTGAGGACGAGAAGTGCTTCATGGAGGGATCTTCGATGACGAGGGACTCCGAGGCGTCCTGCTAAAGTCACCTGTGGAGACTGCGGCAGCAAAGTCGCAACCCGGTTCAACTTGATGGAAAACTTGGTGATTCGGTCATAGAGAAGCGGATTCAGCTGGGCGGTGTCCTTGAAGACGGATACGATCTCGGACATGAAGGTACGAATGTACTGGTCGTCTTGTTGTAGGGCTGTGTGAGGGGGTTGGCGATGTTCACGATCGAGACGCCGTAATCCTGGATGTGAAAAAGCGCTGAAGGAAACCATAAGCGGAGATGGGAGATGGCATGCGATGTTGGCATGCCTGGGTGATGCCTGGCCGAGCCCATTGGCAACTCAGGATTAATCGCCCGGGGAGAAGGCGGAGGCAGCTGCTCTTGGTCAGAAGGGACGGACGATTCGAGGTGGTCTTCGACTTGAACCTTGGACGGCTGCGAGCCTCCGGCTTTGACCAGATCGGTGATATTAATCCGCCGGGGGGGTACAGGACAGCCGTCAAGCCTTCCTCCTCTCCTCTTCCCGGGCCCGCTGGCCACAGCAAAAACGATAGTAATCTGCGCAAATACACCGACGGGTGAACCAAATTAATATCCGTGATGACGTCTGAGTCTGCTTGTTCGTCTTTGAGGACGAACGCGCCTAGACAGGGTTCCTAGGCAGGGTTGGTCACACTCCATCATTTCCTTTTACGGGCGGCGCGACGACTTGAGGGTTGAGAATAAGACTGAGTTGTAGAAACAGGGGAATAGAGGTCTTCGGGCGATTGGAAGGGAGAGTACTTGTGGGTAATTTTCAGGGATAGATTGGCGGGACATGGAGGTTGATGTTGGTGGTAGGACGAGTCCGATGGTGACGGGGAAGGTGGGTCTGAAGCATCTGGATCATCCTTACCGGATGATGACGAGGATGGTGGGGTGGATGAGCCCGCAGAAGAGTTACCAGCATCGTTGGGGTAATCGTCTAGTCGCACGACCTTGTTCCCAAACGTGTCACTGCTTAGTGAGTGCTGGGTTCTGGGCCAAGATTGTCTGGATTGGACATGAAGTGAGGTTGTCCTTGCGCAATAATGGAGTAATAACGCGTTTTTCTAGGAGAGGGAGGGTGTTGTGTTGTGAATATTATCATAGAGAAGAATACATCGTTGGAGAGGCGCGCAGGGCCAAGAAGCTAGGGATCATTCAATCAACCCAAAAGTGGTGGTGACGGTCATAATTCATTTGTTCTTTGACCTCGTGATGGTCCCGATTGTCACGACAGATAACCTATGACTAAACAGGAAGAATGCTACCCAATCTCATGCTCTGACAATAACTAGAAACGGGGAGATGTGAGAAAAAGTGAGAACTGGCAGCGTTGGAAGAGAGAACGGGAGCCGCAGACCATATTTGGAATTCCGTTTGAAATGGGATAGACGTGCCCGCAGTTCGGACATGTCATCGAACCTTCATCTACGTGGATCTATGAAAGATGTCATGAGGGAGAAGGGAAAATAAGGTGTATTGACTGACTTCGAGAAGCACATGGTGCAACTGCTTCAAAAGGTCATCATCAAGCATCTCTGGTCGCTCTGGGGGAAGCGACGTATCTCCAATCTCATTTTTTTAAAAGGAAAAGTAGCATGACGTGAGTTTGTTTCGATATGGAACGAAATATGATTAGCTGATCACCTCGCGCGAGGCCTGGATGAGGGCGTCCCATTCGATTCTAGGGAGGAACCCGCGAAGAAAGTCTGGGTTGAAGTCGGCTTCTTGTAGAGCGAGCCTTACATCGGTAAGCTTGAGTGGGAAATTGTTAGTGGTGCAGCCTTTGGCGTGACATGCAAGTAGATTATGGGTGATCAACCTGACCATGGCAGGCAGCGGGAGCAGGACGAGAAGAGAGAGAAGCCGGGCCGTTTTCGGGCCGAGAAAATGGGAATATTGACAAGTCACGAGACCACAAAGTCAGCATGCTCTGCGCAGTGGCAACAGTTGAGCCTGACCATCGCCTCGCGTTTGAATGCCTAATGCCTATATCCCCAGAACTCATACATGGCAACTCGCAAATATATCGCATTTACACCCGCAGCTCGCCTAATCCCACAGAGGAAGACATCTTTATTACTTCTACGGGTAAGCTTACTGCCTTCTCTGACATGACAGGACGGTCTACGGATGAAAGTGGTGTTAGAACTGATAAAATAGTCTTCATCGATTTGGTGATTCTTTCACTTGCTCTGACGACCTTTGGTTTATCTTGCAGAAGCTTATTAAAGTTCTCGACCGAGTGGGCAAGAGGATGTTTGGATAAAGTGACGCCAGTCTTTTTCTCGTACATCAGCAAGGCAGATTCGAGAAACCTTTGAAAAGAAACGGATCCTGACCGGTTGACTATCTCGTGAGTGAGGAAGAAAGGGAACCTTCGGGGAAGGGGTAGGGGTGATTCGCTGTGAAGAAATGGTGGCGATACAGTGGGAAGTCAGTCGTCACCCTGCATAGGCACGAAAAGTGCGCTCATCCTCTTCTCTTCCCAGACTTTGTCGGTGATCGCACTTTGGGTTACCAGTTCACCGTCTGATTCTCTCTCCGGCTTCACCGCCTCATGGCATGCAGGAATGACTGTTGCGCACTCCCTCGACTAAAAAAATCCAACTTCATATCGTTTTCGTCAAGTCTTCCTGGATATTTGGTCTCACCGGCAGTACATGAACCTTCCAGCCTCACGCCCCGCGGCCCTGTAGCTTGCTGAGCTCAGGGCCCTAATCACGAGGTCGCCGTCTCGCCCTGTTTGTAGACAGAGGTCCTCATCAGACATCCAGCCTTTGACTTTCCTTGTGGGCTGTGTCGGGTTCCTGTCATCACAGCCCCTCATCCACAGCACGTACCGTCTACATCGGGCCACTGCCAGTAATCTAAAGCGGCGAGTGCGGATGAAGAGCCCGTGAGGCGTACGGTGGACGTACTTCGTGTTCCGGGGTTTCACTCTAGAACGACGAACAATCACAATGTCCGTATAGATTGACCACCCTTGTATGATGCACGCACTTCATCGGTGAGACCATCTATACCCCTCACCACCTGTGTGATAGTTGTGGGCATCTTTCTATGTCTGCATTACGTGGAAATAGACCCGGCGTTCCGTCTATTCTTTATACTGTACAGAGAACACATTATAAGACCCTTGTTGATGTCGCTGGACGCCATCGTCCGTAGCGCGCGCAAATACAAGCGTGCCCATTATGCCCTCTGCTGCGCAGGCCGTGAGAGGGGCCGATCCATAAACCCAGGTAGCGTAGATGATGCTCATTAGAAGGCAGGGAGTACTGCAATATTGATGACCGTTGCTCACCACCGGCGCGTTACGAAGCGACGACACCAGAAATTTCTTGTCTTCTCTGAATGTTGAGCTTGAGCGGAAGGCCGACTCCGTAACGTGGATATCCTAACGTACCACCGTGAGGAACAACAGATACAGGACACTTAAACGTGATGCGCATTTGAGTCGCCAAGAACACCTGTGTATTGTGTCCGCCCATCGTATGACACAGGGACGGGTTGTTCTCCTATAGGTATTATTGTCGTGCCAAACGGAGGCGCGGCGCCATATCGTAAAAAAAAAACCCTGGAAAGGCTTTTGTTGACGCTGAGAGACAAATAACTCGAAGGTACGCACGGGGTTAGAGCCAGGGTATGCTGACGCAGACGCTCCATTAATATACATTTTCAAAATCGATTGGGCGCTCCCCTCTTACCCTTCAAGCGTCCGTTCCCCCATTCCCCCACCCTTGTCGGTCTAACAGTGCATCGATGGGTCCTTGTGTACAAGACAGCCCGCGCAAGACAATCGATCGATTGATCTGGGTACTTGTGGAGGGATTGCCAGTACTAGTGGGTTGCCCGTTCGCGGCTCATGGATCGCGCGTGACCGCGTACGGCGTGCCTGTCTCGTGGTGTCCCATGTGGAAAGAAAGAGGTCAATTTTCATCGCTCTGGTGCGAAGTTGAACTTCCTCATCTACGACTTCTTCACGTTGCGTCGGCGTGGCAAGAAAATCCAACCCCGACGCGTGTTTAAGAAGCAAGTTTCTTATCTGGCTGTCATCAAATCGATTGATTGTCCCTATATCTCTTCGCCTCGTCTTCCCTCCCCCTCTCAGTTGCGACTCCCATGGTTCGCGTTCGAGGTTTGGACGGCAGTTGAGCAAAGTCTTTCAGGCGGATGGGGATACACGGTGCGTAGTCGGCACAATAGCTCAGACTCAGAGCCACGTCGGATCAGGATGATTTCTAGTATAAAGGAAGCGACGAAAAAACGAGCAAGCGGCAATACAAGACGTTACAGCAGGAACAACGTACACATGAAAATTGTCCACAGTGCTACACTGCAAGTTGTCTCCTCGCAGTAGGACCAGCAAAAGAAAAAGATAAAAGAAAAGACAAACAGTATCAAGCGATGAAGCCTCCACCCGTCACGCTTTGAGCCGACTCTGCTGTCGGCTCCCTCTCTTCGAGGAGTCCGGGTATAACTTCTTTATCCTCTGGCAGAAAAGCTCCCCCATCTTCCCGCCGAACCTGAGGTATCCATCGATTTCTGTCTTGAACCCCTCGTGGACGTGTAAGGTCACCGTCCGTTTTTCCTCAGCCTTCGCCGGGCTAACGTTGGAGCACTCTTTAGGGGGCTTCTCCTCGTGCCGGTCGCGCGCTTCTGGGCGCGAAAAGAAATCGCCACAGAACCTGCAAAAGAAGAGGTCTTCCGGGTGCCCCTCCGTCCGTTCACAATGCCGGGTGAAACTCTCCCATCTGCTGAATCCGGACTTGGGGCATACGATGCACTTCAGCACGCGGACGACCCCGCGCTCTCGCTCTTCTGGCGTGGCTACGAGGAGGCGTTGTTGCCTCTCAGTGAGTCCCGTTGGGATCCGAAACCCGTCCTCCTCCGCATTCTCCCCCTCCCCGTCCATGGCGGTGTTGACAACGTCCGGTTGTTCCACCACGTTGCCTGTAGATGTCAAATTTACACACTCCTCACTCCCCTCGATCCAGGGCAGCTGTCCCTGCGCAGTAGCCCCCATCAATGCCTCCTGGACACTTGGTCCCGGCAGGAATTGGTGGTAAACTTCGTGCGCGATCGGGGCCGCGAGCATCCCCGCTCCGCGTCCCGCCACCTCGGATTTACCATTAATTCTTGTAAGGGTCCTGTCAGCGGCCTTTTGGTGGGCCTTACTTGTGGACCCGGCCACCTCCAAGACCCCATTCCTCCTCTGCTTGACCCTCCTGGGCGAGCTGGGTCTATTTCTGTCATTTCCTATTTTGGTGAAGCCATTGTTGGTTTCTTCTGCACTGCGAGGACGCTTCCCAAGAATTGTCCTCGGAAATTCAGGCATGTACGTGTCAGGGATGTCCTGGCTGGCACCGGTACCCGCCACGCTGAGGTGAATTGCGCCAGGTTTGGCCGACCCGCTGTAACAACCGTGTGAGCGAGGGTGAACATGTCACTCCCATAGGTGGGAGAACAGGATATACTCACAACCTTGCGCTAACAGTGCTGGGGAGGTTAAAATATGGGCCCATCATACCCCCGTTACCATCAACGAACGGAGTTGTCAGGTGGGCAGATTGGCCTGATTCGAAATGCCAGGCTATTTCGGTGTGAGAATGTTGAGGCGGCGCCGATGCCGCGAGGGTATGAACAAAGGATTCCTGCGGAAGGAAGTGAAGTTAAGAATATGGCCGTAACTGGATGCCTCTCACTCACGTCGTGTGGTTCTGGCGCTGATGGGGTCGGCAGCACCAGGTTCTCATCCCATGGGGCATCGCTCGCCGGCGACGCAATGGTGTCGGAGTCTGTCAGCGCTTTGGGTAGTGTAAGCACAAGCCGAAAGCAAGGCGTAATTTGACCTACGGGGCGTCGGCGCAAGCCAAGCAGCGTGGAAGTTCTACAACGCAACGAGGTGAGTCGACGATCTTCAGGCGACGACCAAGCATTGTATACTTACGGTGTTCATGTGATTGTGATTGTATTGATCCTGGACGCTAGGCGTGTAGCTGTAGCCAGGGTTGAATGCCCCAGCACTGGCAGCATCGAGACCGCTCAGCCCGAACCCAGTCTTGGCAAAGTCATCGAGCACAGGTGCGAAGATCCGGTCGAGGTCGTGTGACTGTGAAATGTGAGTAACCCTTCGTGTCGCTCGCGGAGGATATCCGTGCTTACAGTGGGGGGACCAGATGTACCCCCATTGAATGAAAGGGTAGCTTGCTGGTTATGGCCCGCGACTTCGGACCAAGCAGCCGTTTGATCCTCGCCACATGGGAAGAAGGAAGCGTGAGTGGTAGTGTGGAACGAAAACATTTCGCTTTGATGGGCTGTTTGAGAGGCACTGGTGGGTA
>Ga0307510_10000872_pt1 | contig 31718 bp, 35 predicted proteins | sample 12_EM_MG_FD_207224 | JGI IMG/M metagenome (GOLD analysis project Ga0307510, IMG submission 207224) | Populus trichocarpa ectomycorrhiza microbial communities from riparian zone in the Pacific Northwest, United States - 12_EM | ecosystem: Host-associated > Plants > Roots > Unclassified | place... | reverse complement strand
GGCTTTATGCCATTGGTGTACGATAGTTCGGTACTAGGATCTGGATCCTAGGATTTGTAGTATAAGTAGTAGCCCTTAGTGTCCCCAAGACGCTAAGTTGAGTCTCCTTGTCTACTCAATAAACTCTCCTTCTCTCTCTCTCTCAAAGGGTGGCTACTAGTTGCAGCTAGCAAGCGGTAACCCTACTCAAACGCCTACAAGTCCACACGTCCTTATACGGGAGATAGTGGACTTATACTCAACCACCCTGGACAAGCCAGACTATCGGTTCTGCCAGTACTTGTCCCCAGCTACAGCGCACAACGGAGGACCGTGCGACTGTCTTGACCCCAAGACGACTACCAAGTAATCGGTCTAACGTCAGCTACAATCCGTGGCGGTGACAAACCCAGCGATGTGCCAGCAGAGACCGTTTCAGGTAGTTGCTGTCTTGTCTGTGGAATGTCCCTCTGACGACTCGATTTATTCGTAGTTGAATCACAATTCATTGATCTCATTGATAGTCTAGTCGCCACGACAGACATATTGATTACAGGTTCACGTCCTGCCTCACCCCATTCCGCGCGGTTGAGTGTACAAGGAACAAAGCCACGGATTGCCCCCGTCCCTCTCTTGTGGTCCGCTGCATCGAGAGTCCATCGGGACATTTTCATCCAAGCATCCATCGAGTACGTTACTTCTCTTCCGACATATCGCCTCGTTCATATGTTTGGTTCCCAGAGTCGGGCGAAGCCGTGACTACTTTCACCCCCACGAACCCGAGTCCATTCTGACGGGTTCAATTCCCGATAGGATATTGGCGTGGCCTGTGGTCTAGTCTCAATTTCGCTGATCAACTCCTCAAGGACTGCATCGACGTCATTCACACCGATATCGTCGAAATATGGAACCTGAATGACAGGGAAAATGTTAGCTCTTCTTAGTCTCTCTGCTGTTTCCGGTCGCTCACGGAGATCAGTATCTGTCGGGAAGAACATTCAAGAATAAGGTGTCTCATATCGTCGAGGAATTGGCTGGCTCGCTTAGCGGCGCGCCATCAAAGTGAGTGTGTTTCACATACGTCAGAGAAGAAACACTTAGCAATTTTGAATTCCCGATAGTGATGACCCTGCGCAGTGGGTTTACGACGTATATCGAGGCCGGTGAGTGAACCCTGAGACGTGTCGTCAATTGCCTCAGTCCCTCTCGCATTTCAGTCAGGAGAACGTTCGATGTTTGATGGGCTACATTGTAGACCTTACCGTCATCCTGGATGACCTGTTTAGGACCACCGGAGCCGATGTGTCAGAGAATGACGCCGAGTTGGCCATCGATAGTGTCGTGAAATCTCATCTGAAGGACAGGATTCACCGGGACATTTGCAACTTTGTTACAGAAGCATCTGCCATCCGATCTACCGTCCCACAGAAAGACCTAGTCTTAGAGAAGATCATTGATTTGATCCGGCAATATGGTGTACCCCCTGTCGGGGGTTAAAGTTGATTTTGGTCGCGATGATGGAATGGAATGGAATATGGATATATCCAACTGTGCACATCACGTGTTATTCATTGCATATAGCGTATATGAATCTTTGACCAAAGTCCCGAAGCGGGACGTAAAACAATGGTAGAGGGAGGTACAGTACAGGATCGTTGTGTGCGCGTAGCGCAGCGGGGGGATGTCGGGGGAGATAAGCGCCGCGCGGGAGATGTCAAACAAATTGTTGTCATGGTAATGTGACACGCCCTCCGAGTCTCTGCCTTGATTATCTTGCAACTGGTATTAGTCGCAGATGGCCAACGCTGGTGCAGCTGAATCTGCCGATGTTGGGGCGCACCAACGAGGGAGCGTCGTCGACTGCAGACACCCCGCCTGTCCCGATCGGGTGCGCCACGGTGACGCCACCACCAGCCTCGAACTCGCTGGCGCTGTTAAAGGAGCTGCTGCCGCAGGGACCGAGGCATTTGAGCCACGAGCGGAGGGAGAGGCTGAGCATGGGCTTGTCCTGTCACAGCGAGAGGACGCGAGCGCAGAGTTGTCCACGCCCAGTACTGTCACTTCTGTGGGTTGAGCCAGGGTGCGTGAGGCACAAGAGCCGCTCACGAAGGACGCGGCTGTACGCGGTGCGTCGAACACGTTCCTCCTTGGTGAGCAGGAGACATATGCCTATGTTGTCGCAGCATGTTGGCGTATTTGGGGCGCGGATACGCGGGAGTGGGCCGAGCTAGAAGCGTGGTATGGTGACGGTGGGGTTGACTCACGCGTGTTCAAGAAATAGGAGTATGTGAAAACTCCAGAGGCGCCGAATTCTGCCAAGCGGAGCGGGCAACTTTGCGATGGTGTTACGTAAAGTGGGAGACTGAGGGGGAAGTTAAGCTCGTTTTTGGTGTTGGCCTGAATGCGGCGTGCTTTGCGGTTCGTCTGTAGGACTTTATTGTCGGTGCTACCGTGACAGTACTCATTCAGAGGTAAATTGGCCTGTCAGAAAATATGGACGCTTAACGTTTAAATCTCGTGTTGTACACGAGGCACTGGACGCGTACTTGTTCTGGGATGGTTCCGAATCATTTATGTCATGAGGGATCTGGTTCTCTTCGTATTTTTGGATGCTGCTTCTAGTACCATCATGTGAATCTGGAAAGGCAGATCAAGGGGTGGAACGGCGCATGTCACGGCATGTGGGATGTTGATTTTGGGGTTCATCCGATGAATAGGAGATGGGGGCAGATAGGTTACGGCACTGTGTAGATGTCATTTAAGACAAGACTTGCAGTGAGGTGTAGGACAAGAAACCCCGGAGATTAATACCGCGAGATGTGCGGGCTATTTATCTCCAACAGACTGGAACTCATTGCTCACATGCACTAGCAGGGGCGCTGAAGACAGCAGGGATGTATCCTCAAACGGTATCATATGATCGGTGCCGTGCAGAAGTCCATGCTTCTGGACCGATCGATGCCATACCAGCTGGAATCAGGACTGGGGTGCGAAATAGGCAGCGATAGCCAGTGCATCGGTTGTACGTAAGGATGGTCAGGGTGAGGTATGCCATTCCAAAAATGGCATGGCAATGGTTTGTAAACCGTGAAAAAGAATATTTCTACAGTAGGCAGGCGAAAAGGGGAACACGGAAGAGTTAATAAGGAGAGTTGGAGGCGTCCCAACGAGCTTGAGCATGCCGCTGATCCCGGAGTTGTGAGTGTCCAAAACAAAAGCAAATGGACGCACGCTTGCGACCTCGCCAAGCTCGCTTGGGGTGTTTGTGAGTATTTGCGTGCCAATTCCTGGGTCATGGGTCGCAAAGAAGGCAGTACCATAAACCACATTGTGTTGGTCCAGACGATGGAGATGCTGGAAACAAAGCCTGCACTAGGAGATACGGAAACTTCACAAACCGGCAAACTGTCAAGACTCGCGAGATTTGCTAAAGATGAAACAAGTTCCTGTCTCCGGAATCGGGGGCCAACGCAGTCGCTTTCAATAAATCTCAAATGAGGCAGCGAGGGTTGCGGAGAAAAGGTCAGCCTTTCGACGCTGTTACTACAACGAACGCACGGGATCAGTGGACCGTGGTATGGCATATGAACATTAAATAAGGTCTGGATCCTCCTTCCCAGCATCGGTGTTACTTTTGTCATATTCTTTACACGCAGACCACATAGTGGTTATCGAAACTTCGTGGGCTGTAGCAGAGCGATTCGTAAGGGTGGGCAGTATACACTCTTTGCCGACATGCCTTGGCCGCAGTGAAGTCAGCCAGTTCTTTCTGACTTTGCTAGGTCGCCTCACAGAGTCAGTGAAGGGAGGGGCAAGCTTACTTCGACGCCTGTTGACACGGTCCAACCCCGTGCAAAAATGCAGATCAAGACGGAGGGAATCGGGTAATCATAATTACCGAAGTCTTTCAATTAGTTATATGAATGAAAATTTGATGCTGACTTCTAGAAATTCCAAAGAGTCTAATTTTGTTTGCTACACTTTTCGGAGATTATCGGCGACCTCGATCTTGGGAACTGTCATATGTCGAGAGTGCTGTCATATGAATACGCAAGAATCCGAATCCATAAAGAACACGAGGCATTCCATACAAACCTAGCATATTCCGTTTACGCCCCTGATGTGCATCGCGGGAACCTGCGAGGGGCGCGCACCTCGTGTTCTAGAAACGCAAAACGCTGCTAATTCGCGCCAGGTTGGGGGTCCAGTGATCACATAAGGCGGCGTCCATCGCTGGACTTGCGAAGTACTTGCGACCTGCCAGTGGTTGTGGCAGCCGTATCACACCGTGTTGTTGTCACCATAATAGTAGCCGTAGGCATTGCCAGTGACCGTTTGACCATTTGATCACTGAAGGTTGATGCAGTGTACGGCTGGTAAAATGATCATATAGTCGGGCATACTAAACTTGAAGCCTTACCTCGGCTATCCCACATAGCGACAGAAGCATCACGGTGACAAGTCGCGGATGACTTGAGGTGACGAAGTCGAACCAAAGCAAACGTCCTCCTTTCTGATTTTCAATTGGCGCAACCCGAAGCACGAGTTTCGCTTCTATTGACGACTGGTGCGCACCACAAATCACTGGCAAAAGCTGTTTGCGCTACTTCATGAAGTTCTGGAACTCGGAAAATACAGTATAGTGGCTTCAAACGGCGACGCTCAGGCTGGTGGTTGGGCAGGCGGCTGTTCACGTTCATCACGTGACGGCGACCAGTGGATTGTGGAGTGGATGGAAGGACAGGACGGATAAGTCAACGGTGCGTTTTGGGGGTGTGGGATACTGTGCCGCTGTGCCGTGCCGGCCGGGGGGTGTTTGCTCTTGACCAGCGCCGGCACGTAAATTTCTTCCTTGCTTTTGACAAAAGCAGCAAACTGTCCTGGAGGACATCAACGATTCAATTCAACGCCACTGATTTACGTATCCAAGTGGCGTCCAATTCAGTTGCCAAGTAACCTTGCGGAGTTTCAAATCATTGGTGGTCATGTGCCCTGTTGTTGACACGGTTGACGGGTTCAGCTGAGCTGAACATGTTTGGGTCAGCATTAGCGTTCAATATTCAGTACTGGTCGAGGACCCCGCGATATCACCGAGGGCGCGAGCAAGGGCGAGCGAGCCAGTGTGAAAAGCAAGAAAGGGCGACAAGTGCGACAATGGGAGTACGAGTGGGCAATAGACCGGGCACACAAGGGCCCAGATCAATATCCAAGTTGTCCCTGTCAAATTCACTGCTCCAGCCTGAGGCCAGTCCACTCTGACTCGCATGTTGGTATACTAATGGCATTAGATATGCTCATATTGCATAACTCTCGTAATGCATAGATATCTAAGGCCGCCCGTCAGCATCATGTGTATTAAGATAACGATGGGTTTAGAGACAACGGTATTCAGTCTGGACCCCACAAGACGGCGCATTCAGGAAATTGTCCCAGATAAACCAAGGCGGCGTACTTTCCCACTTTTGCGGTGTAACCAATGAAGGTAACCACTGATTACTCAGGCTGTATTATTGCAAAATCCAAGTGCCAGTGTGCCAGTATGCCACTGATGACACGAATCACGGGTCAACATGCCCTCATCCTCGGGTGAGAATAACGGCCTCACCAGCGTCTCTCAGGCCGATGTGGCCCTGATCCCAAAAATTTAAACCTACGACATGACCTAACTAGATATAAAGTCCATGATATCGGAGGGGAACGGGGATGTTAATCCTGCTCTTCTGGCGCACCTCATCTCACACTAGCATCCCGCCGATTCTCGCGACGGGCCGGTACTGCGTGGTATATGCGCTCCTCCCTCGCAACCCAACCACTCGCTATTCGCCACCGCATCCTCACCAATGAGCCATTGCCATTGCCTGTAAGCCGGATAATTTATTGTTCCAACTTTTTGAAGTCACTTACCACGTCTCCCGAAGTCGTATCTGCGCACGCGTCTATCGTCTAGTGTCTTTGTTTCGCTTCGTCAAGCAGCCTAGAAAGCGACATCAACGTAAGTCTTTTGTGCACCGACCGCTCAACCGGTGATAGATCCAGCAGGTTCACATCTCGCATACCTCCAGATGGACACCATGCACAGACGGGACACTCTGTAGACTCGGAACTTCCACCCGAATCACCAACTTTGTACCTGGTGGAACGTGTCACGGCACCAATTCACATGCTTCCAGACCACATCCTCCTAGGAATATTTGACCAGTATCGAGGGAATAACAAGTACTTCACCCCGAAGATGTTGAAACCGCTCGTGCACGTATGCCGAAGATGGCGCGATATCATTTTTGCGTCGCCCCGGTGTCTGCATCTACGACTTGTCTGCGGTGTCAGGACTCCTGTCAAGAGGTTACTCGATGTCTGGCCAGCCTGGCCTATCATTGTGCGCTATTCACCCGGAAACAAGGAGGGCGAGGGGAATGTCATTGCCGCACTTGAACACCATCATCACATATCCCGGATCGCCTTCAGAGAATTGACAAGTCGCGTATTGGGAAAATTCATGCCCATGATGCAGGAGCCATTTCCGACACTCACAGACCTTCATCTTCAGTCGATTGACGAAACGCGATATGTCCTTCCTGATGCATTTCTAGGTGGATCCGCCCCTCAACTGCAAATCTTTCTCCTCAATGGCATCGCATTTCCGGCACTACCTGGACTTCTTGCATCTGCCACGCACCTTTCCAAACTTCGGCTTGAGAAAATACCTGATTCTGGGTACATCCCTCCCGATGTTATGGCCACTTGCCTCTCTGTGCTTCTCAAACTTGATGAGCTTGCCATTACATTCCAGTCTCCTCGATCTTCCCCCTCCCAAACTCCGCCTCCACTGACCCATGCGGTTCTCCCAGCTCTCACATATTTTACGTTCGGGGGCGACAGCAGGTACTTGGAGAATCTCATATCTCGAATTAAGGCTCCCGACCTCAACTACCTCAACATATGGTTCTTCATGGATCCCATCGTTGCCGTTCCGCAGCTCCGCAGCTTCATCAATGGCGCGGAAGGCCTCAAACAACTCAAAAGAGCTCATATTGCGCTAGACCCTTGGTCTGTACGGCTTTCCCTTGGACCACCGACTAGTCTCGCCTTGGTAACTAGATGCGATAGGCTGGATCAGCGGGTTTCGTGGATAGTGAAACTATGCGACGCGCTTTCGCATCTCCTTTGTAACGTGAGATATCTTGAGATCGGTGGAGGTGCCGATTCTCCGTCTGACCCACAAGGCGGCGTGGAGTTCTCGCAATGGCTGCAACTTTTTCGCCCATTTGTCACGGTGCAGGGCTTGTACGTAACAAAGAAACTGGGGCCACTCGTTGCACATGCCTTGCAAGAGTTCACCTGGGAAAGAGAAACAGAGGTATTACCCGCACTGCGTGGTCTTTTCCTGGGGAGCCTCGATCAATATGAATCTGTAATGAGTGTCATAGAGCCATTTATCGCCACGCGACGGCTCTCCGATCGTCCTGTAGTTGTTGAAAATTGGGAACAAGACCCATATCAGGAATTCTAGTGAGCACTATCCGCTCACCGTGCCATCCGGGCGTTCATTATCTCTCTTTACAGACATGACTGAGGCTTACTGCCTCTAGCGCTTCTGCTCAGTCGAATTCTCAAGGGACAACGCCATGGATTTCCTCCGTTTCCCGTTTGTGGTCTGCGGCATTGGGAATGTGTTCATACAAATCTCCATCGAGTACGTTGCATCTCTAAACCACCACATGTCTTTTTAGGTCGGTTCCCGGAGTTGTTTGGTGCGACAAGAGTTATGCAGGTGATTCCGCCTGACTCCGTTGGGAGGCGAGGGGGGGATGAGCGGGTATGGGCCGTCATTTTGGGCATACAGGGGACTTCAGAACAAGGCTGAAAGGAAATATTTCACGTTCGGTCCCCAGTTACAGATTTTATGCATGGATGTTTTGCTGAACAACTGATTTTGTTTCCTCTCCCTCTGTCTGGTGGAGCATGGATATCTGGTAGCGTCAAGCCGCTTGACATCTTATCGTGGACTCCTCATGGACCATCACCGCCTGTTCAAATGAATCCAGTTCTGCCTCATCCATATATAGCCATACCCTCATATGCGTCCTGCCTCCCCCTAACATCCCCTGAAATGCCAGCACCTTCCATGCCTCACATCTGTCCTCGCATCCGGTAGTCGAACTATCTACCAAGACATCATCATCCCCCCCGTTTCCTGCCCGTCCGAGTGCCCCATTAATTCCAAAAAAAGAGTTTATCATCGAGGCTCATTCTATACGTGCGCGATGTCACCCCCAAACCTTGGATCCCGCTGTTTCCCATGCTGATAGTTGCACCTGCACCAGTGGCAGGCAGTCATCGTCAGTCACTCGATCGTCTCCTTTGGGCTCATTTCAGACCTGGAACGTGAATGGGCCAGACTAGGCGAAGGATCCGGAGCTCCAAGTCCGATGCCGCATGCTGAAGATGATGCCATTGAGTGATTCCTTGGCGGATGGCAAAGGCCCCACAGCTTGAGTACGTTTTCTTCCTCACAGAGCGAGTTTAAATTCGACTTGAGAAAGTCTTGATTCTTGTCTTCTCACTGAAGGCCATAGGAACAGGCATTTGTGGACCGGAGAGATACCCTGTTATGCGCATAGTAACTGTATATAGCCGGTCTGAATATGGACCGTAGATCCGGTACCTTAAGTGCAATCCACGTACACGTACTCAAAAACGTGCCGGCTGTCCCGACAGTCACGGACCATGTAACCGACGCGCGACCGCATTCGGACTAACAGCTACTATGAGATGAGATAACGGACACATGTATGTGCGTATGACCTGCCTACGCTCATACGCGCGACACTCCTTTTTGTTCTCTCTCGATCTCTTTTGTGTAGCATTATCCGACGTCTATAAAGACACCTTCCGCTATCCTGATATTCTTAAACACGAGTTTCTATTACTTCTCTGTATATATAAACATGCTCTAGATACTAGAATCAATATAACTTTTACAGCGTTCTCTCCGCTGCATCCTCAACTCCTCAGCTCAAGTTCAACAGGAGTGACACCATTGACGACTTGCCAACTTCACATCCCTTCTTTTTCTTTCATTCTTACCAATCTACCGTATTTGTTTCCCTTTCCTTCTCGAAATGTCGCCGACTGTACTCGAATCTGTTCTCGACGCAATCGGAAATACTCCCCTCATACGCCTCGACAGGATCGCAAGGTACGAAGGTCTCAAGTGCAATCTCCGTGAGTGTCGTAGCTCGCCAGCGCATGGGCAGGTGGTCACTAAAGCATAACGGACGTCCCCTCAGTTGGGAAGCTAGAATGCACCTCCGCTGGCGGTTCCGTGAAAGATAGGATCGCGAAGCGCATGGTCGAGGTTGCAGAACAGGAGGGAAAGCTCATTCCTGGAAAGAGTGTCGTCATAGAGCCCACTTCAGGAAATACTGGTGCGTCCTCGTCATTAGCGCCCATTCCTTGCTAAGTGCTTGTGCCAAATTGCAGGAATCGGTCTGGCAATGGCTTGTGCAGTAAAGGTAGCGCATACAAGCCATGCAACGAGAATGGGCACTGAATGCTACAGATAAGGGATATTCGGTAATCGTCACTATGCCAAAGAGAATGTCCCTCGTATGCGCCTTTTACTGTCCTGTTCTTGTTAGCCGTTGCTCACGTCATTCACGCAGGAAAAGGAGGTTGCGCTAAGGGCGCTTGGAGCGGAGGTTATCCGGACACCAAATGAAGCCGCCTGGGATGGACCGGAAAGTCATATAGGTAGAGTGCACATGTTTATTGCTTCTGGGCCAGTCCAAATGAACTCGCATGCCTGAAGGCGTCGCTCTCCGGCTGCAAAAAGATATTCCCGGTGGCATTGTTCTCGATCAATATCGCAACGTATGTTGGGCTTATACCCGCACCTTCCGCCATTCACGCATTGCGTATAGCCGAATAACCCACTCGCTCATGAGCTCACTACTGCGCCCGAGATCATCGAAGCCGTGACGTCAACACCTCCAACTCCTGTCCACCCATCGTCGGGAAAAGTGGATGTCGTCGTTGTGGGTGCGGGAACAGGTGGAACGATTTCCGGCGTTGCAAAGGGGATCAAGAAAGCTCACAACCCAGACTGCGTTGTCGTCGGCGTGGACCCCGTTGGTCGCATTCTCGTTCCTCGGAATGATCTTGGCTTACACACGTCCACCCAGGTTGGTTCCATTTTCGCCCAACCCGCCGCTTTGAACGAGGCGGGGAAAGGTTGTCCGTACCAAGTCGAGGGTATCGGTCACAACTTTATCCCGGACGTGCTCACGCAAGAGCCTGGTATGATCGACACGTGGGTAAAGACGGATGATAGAGATGCTTTCGCGGCGGTGCAAACGCTCATGCGGCATGAGGGTGCGCTTGTCGGCGGGAGCAGTGGCAGTGCTCTCGCGGGTGCGCTGGCTTGGTTGCGCTCTGAGAGGGGACGCGAGATTGCTCAGACGCCGGGGAAGAATGTCGTTGTCATCCTGCCTGACGGGTGCGTATGACAACACCTGTTCTGTTTCTTTCCAATTTTGTGACATTTTGTCCACAGGTTGAGAAATTACATTGGCAAGGACTGGTTCCTCGAGATCGCACTTCAACAGGAACCATCGGCGCTTGCAAAGCGCATTGCGGAGGTGCTCGACCGGCCAGTCGGTGAGGAGAAATGAAATGACACAGTAAATGACCGCTCGTCCCGAGGGCTGGAAAGGTGCTTGTTGTAAAGTGAAGTGCCGCGCGAGCGCGAGGGTTTCGTGGGCGGCCTGGCGGGGCGTAAAGATGATAAATTGAACCGATCACGTGATACGGGATATTGAAGGATTACGTGCATGGACTCGGATGTGGAGTCCCCTTTTGGCTTGCTCTTCACTTGCCTCACATACAAACACTCGATATTTCACTTTTATTGTCCGTACCACGTCCCCCGATCCGTCCGGTGACCATTGCTCAATGTCACAACTGACTCAGGTGAAAGCAAAACACAAAAAGGCCTGCAAGATACGGTATAATACTTGATGGATCAATTTGCTGACAGACAGATACAAAAAGTGTGTCTTTTCCAAGCATTTCGTGGTCCGAGAATTGCATGGGATCCCGTTTTCCGAGTCCTCATGCAGTGCAGTGTCATATGTGGTAGTGGTGGTGAAGCTCACACCGAGGTGACCGAGCGGCCCCAGACACGCATTATCACGTGAGATCAAGTCGTCATGACACCATAGAACTCGAACGAACGATATTTGACGACTTGGTCGTGTGGGGTAAACGTGATGCACTATTAACCGATGATGCAGTGAAGGACGCTCTGAATAAGGAACAAATTATCAAGCAATATATGCGCTCGTCTCTTAGATACGCACTCCCTTCCCTTGCTAATCATCAAACACTCGCTTTCCAGAACGACCCACGAGGTATGTGTGCTCTTCGTTTTTCTTGGTATTTTTGTTCAAGCCTCGAATATCGCTTGGATGTTTTTCAAGTGCTGCTACGGCGCGCAAAATCTGTCGAGGGAGACACGGATAAATCGTCGTCCGGAAACGCCGCTCTGCAGACTCGGACCTATATCAAATAACTTTGGCTTTGCAAAATGGCTAAATGTCGTTGACCTCATTCCCGTCCTGTTTATGGGGCGCCCCCCACATTGGCAACAGGCCTCGTCGATCCCCGCGATAAAAGGAATACTACACTTTAATTGAGACGACGAGGTGAGGCATCGCCGGTCGCCAGATCGCACCCACCCTCAGCTATCGGTCCGCCGATCGGGCTTTGATAAATGTATATGTTTACCTTTACGTTACGCCTCTAAGCCACCTGCTGCGATCGCATTGCCGTTGAAGGGCCTTATTTGTGTTGTAGGGCATTAGGCCCAGCTATCAAGGAGACGAGACATCATCCATTGTACTGTACAGTATACAAGCTTACATGGTAACCGATTGGCTTCAAATAAATATTGATAATCTCGACCGAGGTCCTGTGTTATCGTACCACACCAACCTCGCCCTAATGCTGTCCCGCTTCGGAGGACGGAATCATCGTTCAAGCACCGATGCCTTGAGGATTCTCTTTCTTGCCCGATCCATCATAGAGGCCCTCAGACACAGTGACTACTCCAGGTCACACCTTCAAAGGCGCTGCGCAGGCCTATGTCCACCGGGAGGACCCACTAGGCTCGCCTCGCGGGACGGATTCCACAGCGTGGTTTGTCGGCACAGTGCCCCACTCGGAGCTACTCCCCTCCTCGACACCCTCTAGCTCCTGCGCAATCCACTCCTTAGAGTCTGGCAGATATCCACGGAGGACCTGCCCACCCGATTCCGTGTCGGCAGTCCAGTCACCGCCAGTGTACTGAGGTGGTTTCTCGACACTCGGGTCAAACCAGACTTGAGGTGGTGCTGGTGTCGGCCCTGGAGTGGGACTCTTTCCCTCCGCTGCAGGGGGCGGCGACGGGTCTCGCATGGGGGTGTCTGACGCAGGCTTGAATTTGAACATGTACAAGCCAAATCGAGTTCTCGGGCGATCTTCGACTCCGCCGATGCCACCACCGACCTCGAGGAGGGCCTGTGAGGGACTCTTCGGCTCTCCGCGGCCAGGTAGGCTGGACCATAAGCCGGGTCCGGAGCTGGAGCGTTGCCGCCGCCGCATGAAGAGGAGCAGCACGACGCCGCAGAGCATGCAGACGAGGAGGAACGAGCTGAGGACCAGGCCGACGATGAGGCCTGCGCTCAGCGGCTTTGGCGATGATGCCGATGCGGAGAGAGGACTCGTGGTTGAGTTTGAGACCGCTGCACTGCTGCTGGCTGCTGGCACACTCGCTGTCGTGGATTGCGACCCGTCCACTGATGTTTGACACGGCACGAAGTCAAAATGGTCAATGTCCATGCGTTGTCCAGGTATCACGAAGAGGATGAGATCGTAGCTGTCGCAGGATAGGGTATTTGTGCTGTAGAACTGGGACGGGGTCTGATCGTGTGAGGCAGGTAGTGTGGGGCGAGGTAGTCTTCCGGGTTCGTTAGTTATTGTTATTGATGCCTGCAAGGCCATGCCATTGAGATGCATGACACCAAATGCCCCCGCTTGTGTGCCTAAGGACGCGGTGGGTTATGATTCACATGTGTGTGAAGCTGTATGCAAGGAGCGACGCACCTTGGAATGTGAAGAGTACGCTAGCGGGGCCATAGCCACTCAGGCTGTCATAGGTGTCGTTTTCGGCATCCGGCTCCCAATCTCCCCAAAATTTGACAGAGGACGAATTCAATGACACCGTCTGGGTCATAGAGCCTGTGGTGGTCATGGAGGAGGGGCGAAGGGGCGCGGCGTCTAGCTTCTGAACAACAGGAAGAAAAGAGGGCGAAGGGGCCGGGCGGTGTCCAGATATGATGCGACATTAACGCGCGAAGCGCGTGCCCTCGGTTTACTCGGAATTACTTTATTCATTATAAGAGGCGGGTAGTATAGTGGAGCGTTGCGACCGAGGATCAGGAATTGGCGTCACGGTCACGTTGGAGATGGCTGCGGCAGCGGCCCGGGAAACGACTTAAAGTGTTGGCTTTGAGTGGGCGCTTTGAATGCGCAGACATGGTACGTACCGTGACTACGGCACCTGGCAACTCAAGATTACTGTTGCATTTGCACTACACTCGTCTTCGTGCTACAGTCTGAGGACCTTGCAATTGAGGCGATGCCCGAAAATGTTGATAGATATCACGACCATCAGAGGGCGAGTCGAAAAAAAAGATCGATTCCCTTGGCCTTGATAACGCCGAGGTCTTTGGACCAAACTGAATCAGGGTGGACGCAGAGTGCATCACTTCGGTGTGGTAAGATCAACATGCCGTTAACGTCCACATCAAACCGCCGCCACGGCCGCACGGTGAATCGGTGATGGCAGGCGTTTCCACCCTTGGACGCTGCCGGCTGCCCCGCGCTACATGATATCGTCCTACTCGCTACCTGTGGAATTAACATGTGGTGGCCGTTGAACGATCCGATGAGATAGCGGAAGCCGTGATCGTTCTTCACCACTCCTTGGTTTCCATTCTATGCCAATAGGGCGCATTGTGATTAGAGGTAGCATGCTTTTCACGGCATTTGTGCACAGGACAACATATCTATAGCGTGCCGCGCATATCAAAATACACTGGTGCCGACTACCGGCCATCCGCGGCTTAGACTCCGAGCAATCTGAGCGACGGCGATACAGTCTCATACAGGCCAGACTAGTTTTGCTGCAGGCCGAGGTTAACCTAGTTTTCCTGATGATATGACGTATCCCCGGTTCATGCTACTGTATGAGGAGGCCTCATTCAGGGTGTGATGGAAGCTGTATGGTGCCAGTCTGGTCTGGCCTGGCCCGTTTCCGAATTATCGTTTGATGAGTTATCTGTGATAATCACAGTGCCTGTGCCCTGCGGCAAATTTATCCGATGGTGTCTTAGGTATGCTTCAAATGTAGTGGATCTCGAAGACGTGAATGCTTGTGAAGGTGCTGCTTGTGCTGCTTGGGTCAAGTCAAGTCAAAGTCAAGAAGAAAGACTTGCGGCAATATCCTATTCCGACACGAGAACCCTGATCGCTCTGTTGTCAATTCGGGTTGCTCTTGTCCTTCCATGTACGCTGACGTACTGTAACCCTCGTACATTTGACCCAATCATACCCCGTTCGTTTTTGCTAGCCGCGCCCAAAATCTCAACATACCCTCCCGTCCATGTCAAACATTTATGAATAGGATGGCACGTCGAATAAGCTGAATGGCTTCTCCAGTATCTCATCTAGTATCGAAGTTCCACACAATTATCTATTCCACTCTTATTACAACATCTACTAGTACACCCCAGCGCCATGGTCCGACAGTAACTTCATGACACGACGATGTCCCCCTTCTGATGCCTCCTGAAATGGGGTCCGGTTCCTGTTGTTCTCGGCACCTGGATCTGCACCATATTTGAGAATGAAGCGAGCAACATCCACATGCCCCCCTCGCGATGCGCGATGCAATGCAGTCCATCCAAGCTTGTCCCGGGCCTTCGCATCTGCACCATGCTCAAGAAGGATGCGAGTAACATCCAAATGTCCCCCTCTCGATGCCCGATGGAGCGGCGTCCACCCGTCCCTGTCTTGGGCCGTCACGTCTGCACCGCAATCGAGAAGGGCGCGTACGACGTCCACAAGTCCCCCTTTCGAAGCCAGATGCAATGGGGTCCACCCGTCCTTATCCTGCGCTGACAGGTCCGCCCCATGCTCGAGAAGGATGCGAAAAACATCCAAAAATCCCCTTTCTGACGCGACATGCGATGGAGTCCGCCTGTTTGTATCCTGGGCTGTCACATCCGCACCGTATTCGAGAAGGACACGGGTAACGTCTACATGCCCCTCTCCCGATGCCAGATGTAATGGAGTTCTCCCGTCCTTGTCTTTATCTGAGGCATCTGCGCCATGATCGAGAAGGATACGTGCGACGTCCACGCCGCCCCGATACGACGCCAAGTGTAAAGGGGTCAACCAGCACCAGTCTTGGGCTGCTGGATTCGCGCCATATTCGAGGAGAACACGTACGACATTCGCACGTCTCTGATACGACGCCGTGTGTAATGGGGTCCTCCCCTCCTTATCATGGGCCGTCGCATCTACGCCGAACTCGAGAAGGACGCGCATGACTTCCACACGCCTCTCGACCGACGCCCAATGTAAAGGGGTCAAGCCCCCCACGTCCTGGATAGTTGCGTCCACACCGTGATGGAGAAGGACGCGTACTACTTTCACATGTCCCTCAGATGATGCTACATGCAACGGAGTGGACCCGCACATATTCTGAACTGTCGCATCTATACCACGCCCGAGAAGGGTCTGTACGATTCCCGCATGGCCCCCTTTCGATGCCATATGGATAGGAGTCGATCCACGCTTGTTCCGTGCTGTCGCGTCTGCGCCATGCTCCAGAAGAACGCGCGCAACCTCCATATGTCCCCAGGACGACGCTTGATGCAACGGAGTCGACCCGTTCGAGTCCCGGGCTGTCGCGTCCACGTTGTTCTCGATAAGAATGCGTACGACATCCACATGTCCTCCTTCTGATGCCAGGTGTAATGGTGTCAACCCATCTTCGTCCTGAGCTCTCGCATCTGCACCGTGATCGAGAAGGACGCGCACGACTTTCCCGTGTCCCTCGGACGACGCTAGGTGTAATGGAGTCAAACCGTCGAAACCTAGAGCGTTCACATCCTGTGAATGTTCGATGACCAGGAACTTTATGATATCGCATAAGCCGAGAAGAACGGCATAATGCAAGGGGGTGCCGTCTGGCGATGACGGCCTTTTGTCCCTCTGTCTTTGACGCCGGACGGGGTTCGGATCGTAGATCCAGACCCAGACCGCAAGATGTAGCTTGTTCGGGTTAAAGAGATGCTTCATTCCATCTTCAACGTTTCGTGATACGTTCTCAAACTGGGCGTGGCCAGCCCAGTACTGGGCAGCATATTCGGCGAGGGGGAATGACTGGAGACTGTCGCTAGTGATGTTTTCGTCCAGGTGTAATAGGATACCCAGACACGCCTGTGCAACGAGGGAATGAGCAGGCGTTGGGGAGATATAGTAACGGTGGGATATGGGGTCACAGTTTGTGGCAAGGCGGGAAGACGTCAAGAACTCTTTCACAGAAAAGTGGGAAAATTGGATGGATGGGTAGCCATCTACATTAACCACGGAGAGTAACGTGGAGCACGTAGACAACACTGCGTGTACTGGATCGTCCAGGCGCCAAGCCACATGGAACTTTGGAACAGGTCCTGCGTCAAAATCAAATGCGAGAAAGTCTGCTAGTTCTTTGACATGGAGCGGGCGAGAAGCCACTGCAACACATTGGAAGAGACGGTGGGCGGATTCCCAGTTTGCCTTATTAATCTCTCGCAAGGTGTGTTCATATGTCTCATCGAGTGTATCTGGTAATTCAGCCAGAGCACGCCGGATACATCCTGGGAGGCAGCCACGGAGGTAGACGAGTTGACAATACACCCATCTAAACCTTAAATCATGTATGAGTAACAGCTGGGGGGAAAAAGTACTGATGGCCTTACATCCCGTCAGCGCGTTTTGTGAGGATGTTAATGACGAGTTCCTTGTCCTCCACCGTCCACCACTTCATCTTTGGATCTGTGTTTACCACTGACCGGATATAGTTGTGTATATCTTGTATTTGTCCGCTCTCATCATGTAGGGAAACGGAACAGGAAGCCAATGCATCGAGGGCAAGTTTGATGTCGGTTTCCGGTCGGCTGGTCACGCAAACGTGTAGATTCGGAATTTGTGAGGTGATAAGTTCCTCCAGAAGCATTAGGACTTTCTCGCGGGGGGACGGTATAGCTGACGTGTCTGGATATTCGTCCAGGGCGTCTACAACTAAATAGACGGGAGCTTGTCCTGGGAGCTCGAGTAAATCCCTTAGACACTGGACAAGTGCATTATCGCTCGGATTTTGTGAACCACTAGCATGTCCCAGATAGAATTTTGAAAGAATGTCGCAGTAAGAGTCGGACTGGTGACAAAGCTGGACAAGCATAGATGAGAGTAGCCCACGCCTATCCCTTTTCTGATCTTCCCTAAAGTCACAATAAAAAAATGCAAGCGAAGCCAGCCCAGATTTTCGCATGGCATCGATGTCCTGGATGACACTGGAACTGGACAATGGCATAAGTTCCCAATGCGAGAATATCAAAAGGCTATCGTACCAAAGAATGCTCTTTCCTGCGCCCGCTACGAAAGGCAAGCTGTCAGTCTCATCAAAGAGTAACGGATAGGCGACAACTAACGCTTCCCGTGAACCCATAAAAGGGTACTCGGACCAGAAGATTTCCAATTTGAAAACGGGAAGCCCTGAACGAACCACGTAGCGGTCCCATCGTAGCGTGATTCACAGGCGATGTTGTGATTTTTCCATGGATCCGGGGGAGAAAGCCAACTGCGAATGTCTTGTTGCGACCCATCACCTGTGCGCTGGTCTCAGTGCCACAGGTAAGCAATAGTGATGTTTAGGAAAAGCTCACGTTTTGACTTGTTCATATCACTTGCTAGCTGTTGCATGATTTCTAAATCCCAGTCAGATATTGGGCTAGCTCATTGTCGCCGACAAGGCATACCGAGGGCTTGCCGGACGCTGTCTAGTACCGACGTCTTTCCGTCTAGGATATGACATTCAACGGCTAGCGGTTGCGAACCAAGTAAATGTGCATACCATCCATAAACATCCTCATATTCCGGACGAGGCCATGGACAACCTCAAGTGTTTGCGCTGCAGTTGTCCGAGCCTCATCCTGGGTGAGACGGTCCAACCTTTGTAACACTGCCTCGACCTCATTATCTCCCAAGAGCTTTTTTACGAATTTCACTGCAATTCGATCAGCCGTGTTTGTGCACCGGTAAGGATGGTCTCACCTGGTCGTCTTTGCTTGATATGTTTGGTAACCAGGGCAAGGGTGGAAAGTAGCTCCACCATTATCTTGATGATAACTTCTGCCATGACTACTGTAAGAGGGATTCTTGTGTAAATGTTAAGGCGGTTTAGAAAGTGCTCGATCGACTCGAGCAAGTCAACGAGTACATCATGATCCGAGCCGACGTCCTTGGCTGTCTGATATCCTAAGATGTCGCCAGGATACGCAAATAAGAACAAAAGAGACCTACGGCCAGTAGGACTGCAAAGGCAGCAAATATCGCCTTCGCAGGTGGGAACGGCTATAGAATAAAGAATCAGGGGAGCGGAGTACCCATCAGCATCTTGTGACGCACCAGACCAATGACCTCGCCAAGCATGGTGCTGGTGGAAAGCGAATACAAGACCGAGACGACACACTTCAGCGATCTCATAGCTCTACTCTCGCCTCCCTGGAATTCACCGGGTGCCCGCGCTTGTTCTTGAAGAACGTCCACGACGGATTCAAGTGAGTTACATCTCTCGAATTGCTCAGCGAGTGGTTCTCTAGCCAAGATTGTCCCCGTCTGCCTCTCGTAATCCTGCAGGGCAGACTCGAAGAGCACTTGGAAACGAGACGACTCTGACAGATCGCTCATAGTATGAGAAATTGCGAAGTATGGCCTTGAGAAACGGAAATTGATCTACCGTCGGCTAGAGAATTGGATATAGTGGTCAAACACACGTTTTAGGTTAGTTTGTGTATGTATTTGGTTGGGTTTGGCATACTACTGTACAGTACGTGTACATACACCGCCTACTAAGTAGTGTTGCCGGAGAGTTGAGTCAACTCGGAGTTACCAGAGTTGAACTACCGGAGTTGCGAACTCAACTCAACTCTGGTGGAAAGAGTTGCAACGGAGTCAACTACGGTTACCGCATTTGGCTCACCATTACCATATTTGGTTCGAAGCCACACTAAACCAAACAATAGTGTGTCACAAAATGTCGTGTCGCTTTCACAACACGATACAGCATCAAGACCCAATAAATACCAGCTTTCCCCACTCCTTTGTCTGTCTCATGTGTGCAATTTTCGGTTTTGAGGAGTGTCTCACCGGATGACACCCCTTTGGTGACAAGCATCCTATTCTCTGGCCCATGACATTCACCCTTCCATGGACTTCGATGGGTTTCCTGAACGCCGTTGGGGCCACCTGTGTACTATGCACTATCCCAATTTTTGATCCTTCTGCGAGGCTTCTGGTATGTTCTAGGGGCTTCTCTACTTACTTTTATGTAGTCGCAATGGAATTTTTTCAACCCGTACGTGGCACGTGCGACATTTTGATGCGTCTCAGCCATGCAGCACCCACAGCCTGAGGATGTCTATCCGGAATTCCCACCACAGCCGCAAAGCTTTCACCCGCATTCTCGGGATTTCTGACAACAGGAGATGATCACTGACCGTCCTGTCGATCCTAGGTCCTTACGATCGATGAACGCATCTGCAGCTCGGGATCCCTACAGCATTCCCATCACGATGGATCAAAGGCGCCTTGCCAACTCGGCAAGCACTTTGTCACAACATTGTCCCCATACCTTGGCTCTGCTCCTGGGCCACTGACTGGTATTGCTCACCTTCCGTATTTTCCGACAGCAGGCTTTGCACAAGGCAACAATTACATTGGCGTCCTTAACATTGAATCCCCAACACATGCTAAGCAAAGGAGGATGCGAAAGCGGGGTGGTGGCACTTCCCCATCCCGGAAGCGCAAAGGTGAGCATAACATATTGCGCAAGGAAGTGTACTGATCAATTCCATGCACACGTTAGTGCCATTGTCGGCTTCACCAAAAGCTTGCTCTCGCCCTGCAGTTCGTGGGCAAACTCAGCATCTCAGTGGCATGCCATGTGGTGTTGGACCCCCTACTTCCGAAGCAGCACTTCCAAATTCATCCGAAGGCCCAGAGCACATTGACGACGCACTCCAGTGACAGAATCAGCAATTCTTGAGCTGCTGAAGGCTGGGAAAGAGGCGGAGTTGCATGACCTTTATACCAATTGGGCCATAGAGTCAGACTAGTAGAGAAGTTGCTTGCTCAATTAAACAAAACGCTGCGTTGCAATGTATGGCAGAATGGCCGGAACAGCACGCATCGGTGTAGTGACACCTTATGAAACCCTGAAATCTGATTGGTGGATGCTCCCGGGCCGTGTCTGCCAACTCGTTCCTCCTCGGAGTTGACTCAGGTGCAACTCTGGTGCACGGAGTTGGCCCAGAGTTCAACTCGACTCAACTCAACTCAACTCTCCGGCAACACTACTACTAAGTACTGTATCACCTTCTACCGTACTGGGCGATCTCACTTCGAATTTCGAAACCGTGCGGAGTTTATCTTTGGAACTCCCGACCTAATTCCGAGGCACGACCGCACTACCGCCTCCGCACGACGTCTATCTCTCTCTTACCCCTTAGATATTTCACATGATGGTCCCCCTGTGACAAGGTTTCAAATCAACCCTATCAGAGCGTTTACTAAGGGGTATCGCTGGATTCTTCTAGATCTACTGGTACTTCCCTCCGCCTCCGGGGGGTCACGGGTCACTTCTTTCTTACCAGGGATCCGAGTCAACCAGGTGATAGCATGACCCTTACGCACGCCCAATTCATTAGAAACGTTTTTTTCGTTAGCGTTGGCGAGCGATCTGTACACCATCGTCCAGATCAGGAACGGTGATCGATGTGATCTCAGGATAGCCATAAATAAATCGCTTGTCATATTTCGTGTTTTCTAAAAACGAGGCAAGACAATTACAGTACGTAAGTACTGGTACTGTATTGTATGAATAAATAGATGCATTCTGGTTGAGTGGATTTTACATGACCCAGAGACAAGGACATAGGGACATGGGCGTTGCCAGCGGTTGACTTCAAGCCCGATATCTTAGGGATTCTCGACGCCTCTCCATCGTCCGACTGAGGGAAAGATAAGCAAAAACAGAGGCAAGTAGTAGTATACGAGATCATAGGGCTATACGACGGGGACAATACTTAACAAACAGCAGAAATTGGACAAAAAGAGGGAGAGTTGGTGAAAAAAAAAAAAAAAGGAAAGCGCGTATCGCAAAAAGGCGCACCGTCGTGAATTATCTATCTCTGCCCGTACAAACTGTCAAGATAGCGCTGCAATATTCCCTCCGCTCAAGGGACCTCCCTCGCTTTCTGCGACACCGGTACCTTGCACCTCGGCCGCGCGCAAGCCCTGGCCCGTAGTCCCAAGCCCGGTCTGCGAGACCGTCGCCGCCACCGCGCCCGTGCTGCTCGTGCCGTTTGAGTGTTTTGCGAGTTCGGCACGGACACCATCGAGAGAGCGTTTCAAGCCAATGCGCTCGTTAACCAACGAGACCCTCGCAGCTTCCAGCGTTCGCCGCTCCTCCTCTAGTAGGTCCTCCAACTCTTCGAACTGCGACATCTTCAGTTCGAGCTTCGTCAATGCCAGTTTGATCACCGCTGCGAGCGTCGAGCGAATTTGCGTCTCCTCTGCGTCGGCAAGAATTGAAGCCGCCTTGGCTGACGAACTGAGCGCCAACTTTGCGGCCCGCACGACCTTCGAGTGTGGGACGGTCGGGGTAGGTTTGGACGGTGGGCCATCGACAGGCATGTCATCAGCTGTGGACGCAGCAGCGTTTGGACGAGCGTCGACTGTGGCAGATGATTTGTCGGCAGTGTCCTCGTCCATCCCGTCTTTTGAGACATCCTTCTCCGATGTCTTGTGTTCCCCACCCTCCGTCGTCGGTTTGGTGTCTTGCTTGTCCGAGGTGAGGTCATGTAAAGCCGTCTTCGCCGCCTCCGCTGCGACACCAGGGCCAACGACTCCAGCAAGGAACGCGACTACGCTCATCACAGGGTTGTCTGCCTGTTCGAATGGAACTCGCGCGTATCGTAAGGCACCCATTTCGCCCTCGCTTGATAGGTATGGATCTTCGATGGGTAGCTCGAGGAACTTTCGGATGCATTGCTGTGCGGAGCGTGTACCGACGTGTGCCTCAATTGCGAACCAGTCATCATCAAACATTTCCACCGCTTCAAGTAAATGCAAGACTTCTTGATCCGTCCACGCATCCCCATTGCCTGAACCGTGCGCGTTTCCGTTGTTGCTGACAGTCGTCAGTTTGACAAAGTCTCCACTGAACATGGTCGACGGGAAACGGCCATCCAGGTAACACGGTTGGCAGAGCTCAAAATCTTTCACCTTGAGCGAGTGATACCGCACAGCTGTGCAGTCGGAGCCGCAAGTGTCGCATTTATAGGTTACAGTTGCGATACTCCGTCCCGCAGAGCCATTTACAGCACCTGACGACGCGCCGTTCGCTAATGTACTGGCCTCTGTCTCGGTGATAGACCGCGATGCTTTCGATGTCGTTTGATAGATATTGGAACGAAGCTCAAGCGAGGCGGGGGTTGCAGACGGTTGGGGCTTGACGCCATTAACGGCGGCATTAGGGTGCTGGGATGGACGAGTGCCAGGATGAAGGGATTGGAGGCCACGGGGAGTGTCGAGGATAACCCGGAAGTGACCGGTAAATGGAGGAGCGAGGGCAGCGGGGCGCGCTTCTGGATCAATCTACGACAATTGCGGATTAGTATAGACAGCGAGAGAGTCAACAAACGTTCATACGCACCTGGTAGTTGATCAAACCCCATTGCTCCAGAAAAGCGTGCACACGCATGATGGCGCATACGTCTCCTGCAAGATTCCGCCGGCATGCAGTGACGGTGAGGTACTCGCTAGGTCGGAGACGATACGTGTTGATCATAAAGTCCCGATAATCCTTGTAGATTGACGGCGTTTTCGATCTGTTCCGCGAGTTGAAGAACTCTGGGAGGGCGCGTCGCTCTACGGGGTGAATCTTGGCCATGTCGAACCACGCTGAGTAAGACGGTATGATGACCTCGTGGGTCTGCGCTGCGAGGTACTTGCGAGCCTGGTCTTCGACGCGCTGCCTATTGGCTTCCTGTTGTGCCGGGTCTTCGTCGTCATTCTCCTCGCCAGACTCTGCTTCTTCTTCACCCCCTTCTGCCATCTCGACGTCTGCCGTTTCCTCCTCGCCTTCGCCCTCTCCCTTTATTACTTTGACTTTTCCACCAGTTTCTGGACCAGGTTGTGGTGGCGGGTCATTCGGAAGGTTACCCAGTTCGCCAGCTTGGACGGGATCAAGCTCAGCGCGTTTTCCTGGGGCGTTCTCTGGATCGACGGGTGTTGCGCCTTGGTTTTGCGGCGGCACATTGAGCTTGATACGCTTCGTATCTGATGTAGAGGGAGAGGGAGACGCGGTACGCTTGGGTGAGTCCATGTGGCCGATTCGCGTCGCGGACGATGAAAGTCGACTTTTGTTTGGCCTTTTGGTGGGTTTGTCGGAGGTCCAACCACCATCACCACTCTTTCCCACGATAGCCACGTGCCACTCCCTCACTCGCTCCACTTTCATGACCCCGGCCGTATTGGCCATCCCAAATGGTCTCTTTCGCCTTCAATCCCACCTCAAATATATATTATGTCCCCTCTCTACCTCGGCCATCAAGGCTTTCAGCTCATCCCTAGCCCTCGACACAGAAGAAACTCCCGCGATGCAAGCTCTCCAAGATATTCCTTATCCATCGGCTTCCCCAGATACCTCCATCTTCGAGTCTTGGTCCAATGAATATGACGGAGTGCGCCTACCTCGTGTTTCTCGTGCACGGGGATCTACGGGGAGCGTGGCGTTCTCCCGGAGCGCAAACGAGGACCTCAACGCCAGCAGAGTGCTTGAGCAACTATCCCGGAACGGAAAGTTTGCAGAGGCAGAGGAGATAAGAGAAGAGTTAGTCGCAATGGACATTCCCATACGCCCGAGCAGTGTTTACTCTCGTGTCGCCCGGAATATCTTACGCCAACGTCCCTGGCCACCAAACCGCACGGAGATGTTTGCAAATTGGCTATATCTCCTTCCCGACCTTGCTCAAAACAATAATACGACCCGGGTTGGTGATATTAAATCGGCCCTACTCTTCAACTCGAACAAGCTCGACCTCGAGACCGTTGCTCGGTTTGGGATCATCCTTTCTTCCAAAGGGTACATCCGAATCGTTGCTGCCAATGTGGTCGCCTGTTTGACGCGCTACGCACACCCGGATACTAGTTCGCGTATTTTGGACGAGATGGTGGCCGCTGACGATGATTACAAGCGAAACAAGCCCGGTGTTACAGGTGATACCCGTTTCAAGGATACCGCAAAGCGCCTATGGAGCGTTGCTGTCAGGACCCATTGCAATGCCGGCCGACCAGGAGTTGCCCTCCAAATGGCCAAGAGAGCACACGAGCGGGGCATTCATCTAACGCAATACTCTTATCAATACCTCCTAGGAAAACTCGAAGCCAGCGGCCTAGATGAGCTCGCGGCGGAAGTCCGAGATTTCCCGGGCTGTGAGTCTCTTGATGTTGCAAAGCGCCGACTCGTTATCGAGGAGGTTTCGGGGCCCAAGTCGATCTCTCTTTTCCAAAACAAGTTCGTAAACCGATCCATGGCCTTGGCCATGCTCCAGTACAGTTCTCGATTAGGGTCATCAGCCTGTGCAACAGACATCGTGCCCTACTTTGACCTCTACAAGACCGACCACCGTGGCGGTGGAGCGGTGAACTGGCTTCGCTCACGCGCTTACAGGATTTCATTCACCGCGATATCAACCGTCCTCCTTGCCGAGCTATTGCATCACCATCGACGTGGTCAATTCAAGCACGTTCTCTGGGTCTTTGAGAGGTTTTTCCACGTCATCGCAGTCCCTTCAGAAAATGTGATGCGTCGTCTGTGGAAGCGCCATCACTACCCGCCACGCATGCACCTCCAATATTGGTCCCTTCCACCCCGCATCACGGAAACGACGTTCAATCTCCCCTCGAGATTATGGCCCTCAGCACACCACACAGCCCTTGTCTGGAGCGCCCTCGTCCACCTCTGCGACACCGAAGACGAGCTGTTCGCCCTCTACGACCAGCTCCTCCAGCACAGCGCGCGATCCGAGAACCCTCGCCACAGCCACCGCCACCAGCACCACCGCCACCCCGGTGGTACCATCACACCCGTCACAGCCCCCGCCGATCGACACGACGCAGCGCATTTCCGACCGTTCCTCATCGCATTCACGCTGCTCCGCGGTGCACAGTACGGCCTTCGCGTCCTCGACGACATGCAAGAGCGCGGCATAGCGCCGAGCGCGCAGCTCCTCAGCACCGCTGCGGGACTGCAGGCCCGACATGGTGAGCCTGCGCTCGCGCTGCGCATGCTGGACGTCATGCGGGGTCTGCTCGAGCGCGGAGAGCAGGGCGAGAACCAGGAGGAGGGGGCCAAGACGCAGCGGGGGCACTTGCTGCTCGCGGCGTACACCAGCGTCATGCGCGGGTTCGCCGATCGTCGCGAGCTCGCGCATGCGCGGCAGGTTGCAGACATGCTTGTAGAGCAGCTCGAGTACGTCGAGGGCGGCAATGCCCGCGGTGATGGCGATGGTGGGAATGCGCGAACGGACGCCGTGCTGCAGTTCTTACGCCGCCTTGAGGTGGATGGGCCCAGCGCGAGACCGGACCCGGTGGATGATGTCTCGCAATCACAACGGCATTTATACCGTTTTCTCAAGAAGCGAAATTCTAAGGTGGGTCTTCCAAGTCCTCTCTTTCTTCGTCCCAACCCCACTCCCTGAGAGGAGGGTTGAGGGCACCAGGCGTTCTGTGATGCATATTGGCGTTAGAACTGACGGGGTGTCTGTTGTTGGTTAACTGTACAGGTCATCAAGACGCTGAACGCGGTCCCTATTGCTAACTGACCCGGAATCGATCAGCTCGTCATCGCGTCATCGCGCGAGCACGTCGTTGCTCCCTATAAAAGGCAGGAAGCATGATTTCTAGGAAGCGAACAGATGATAACTGTGCCAATGTCTGCCTAGGTTTCACCAAATTTCACCTCATGCATTTTGAGGGAACGAGCTGGATCCTCGCATGGCGTCACAGATTTTCATTGCCCACTCTACCTTGTCTCAGGAGGGGACAGATCAACGACTGGGGTGGGCGACGTATGTATAAGCTAACGTATACACTACAGCATTTAACTTAATAGAGAAGCACGGGCCGCGAAAAAGAAGAGAAAGTCCAGTAGCGAGCTAACATGCATGTGAAAGAATGTGAAGGAACGAGAGGACAAACTCGAGGTGGTCGTGTTTTACAAGGTGTGGGTACTAAACAAAGGAAGACGTCCATTATCGAAAGTGCGAAAAACAATATATAAGTAAATAAATCGAAAGTCGGTGGTTCGGATATGCTATGGATACCGCGGTCGGCTACAGACCAGGATTGTACGAGAAGCGGATCACGAATCTAATGTATCGGTAGTTGTAGATGCAAGCGGGGAACGTGGTGCTTGGCGGATGTTCGTATATGCAGGCGGGAGTTCGATTGTGTCAGGCTCCCCCTGACCTGTCGAAAACTCGCTGGGACCAGCGTCGTCGTGCTGAATAATATTGACGGGACGTAATTGAGGAGGTACAGCACTTTTGCGCGTGGTCGTCGACATAGATGTGGCGGGCGTTTGCGGGCGCCCGGGATCTGTCGTAGCCATTGAGAGTGGACGTTCGTGTGTAGAGGCAGCCTCGGAAGTTCCAGTGATGGTCGGGTCGGGAACAAGGAAGGGATCTGGCGCATAGTACTGGGGGAGATCGTGATGGGAACCGTTGCCATCCTCGTCATCTTGAAGAACGTTGACAGGGCGCTCCTTCGAAATGGCAGAGTATGGCCGTCGCCGGAGCCAAAAGAATGCAAGCAAGCCTACCGCGAAAAGGAGAACTGCAGTACCCACGACTCCGCCTAGAGAGGGAAATCAATGATGGAATACCTAAAATGGGGCGGAAAAAAAACCCACCGACAATTGCGCCCGTATTGCTTCGGTGATAATTAAGATATCAGCGGGGTAACATCTCCGGTTTTGCAAATTGACTTACGACGAACGACCTCCACTTGAAGTGTCGCTCCCTGAGGTACTAGTGGGATAGCTTCCTCCTGCGGGGCTACCAGCAGTGGAGGACGGGGAAGTGCTTTTCAGACAGTTGTTGTTTCCTGAGTATGAAATAGTGAATGGAGCACTACCACCGGATCCGATTCCTCGGCCATCGTTCCCGATGAGTAGGACATTGGTTCCACCAGTGATATCGACAGTCCAGTCGAAACCGGTGCCAGTGCTGTTATTGGTGGAAAGTGAGTCCTGAGGGACAGTGAAAGACGTGCCACCTGGGATAGCGCCGTAAAAATTGACCGTTCTACGAGGCGGTGCATGCATGTGTAATGGGAGAAGGGAGAAGCCGTTAGAGCTCGCCGAACAATAATTTGTTTCAAACTAATGGAGGCACGCACCCATTAACATCAGACTGTTGCCACCAAATCCGACTAGAACTACATTGAGTGAGCCCGCCAGAGGGATCGATGTTGAAAAACCAGGAAGTTTGGACATTCTGGGAGGCATTATAACAACTCGAGTCGGACGATTGGAGAACAGTGACAGGAATGCTGGTTCCACCAGAGCCAAATCCGGTGCTATCGCTGACCTGTGAATGATGGGGGGCGATATGAGCAAAAACGACTGAGAAAATGTGCCCAACGACGACTGACCACCGCAACGAATGACGAATTCTCCGGGAAACTGAGCATGAAAGACAAAGTGTTGCTATTTCCAGGGAATGGTATGTTCTGAATTTTGCGAACTTCAACATTATTTGCGAGTGGTGTGGGCCCGCTGGGTATGATAAGAAGACTGTAGGGAGGTTGACCGGAACCTTCGACCGCTATGGAAACATTTTGACACTGACTCGGCTGGGAGGTGAATTGCCAGGTATATGCGTTGGCAAGAAGGGGGAATAACGGGAACACGAAGGGTATCTTCATGGTAGTGGACAAGATTTTTCTAACGACACGATACCCGCTCCCTCGGCCCCACCGTCGATTCGTTCGTTCGGTTCAGACTCAGTCCGGTCCATCCGAGAGCAGCCGACTTAACGCCACGCGATCACGTGACCGGGGTTCGATTATCGCGACGCTTTGATCCGGTTCAGATCTGCTCAACAACGACTCGGACGACGACGACAGCAACGACGACGGTCCCTATCAACACCTAATTTTTTTTACTATAATATTACGCTATAATCGCTTCCGATAATCATGTCCTATCTCTCAGATACCCCCCCCCGTGCACCTCCCGTGCAGTACACGGCCCACCATGGCACTCGTTGGCAAAAGGAAAAGGCCGCCGCTGGCCATGGCGCCTTTGACTATCCAGAAGATGCAAAGTATGTCGGTCCTTGGATTATCGGCGAATGCGTGGGCAAGGGTGCCAGCGGGCATGTCAAAATCGCTCGACATCGTCGCACTGGCCAGCTCGCTGCCATAAAGATTCTCCCCCTGGACTTTGTCTTTGGCTCTCGCATGTCTCTCAATACCAGGCAAAAGAAACTGGATAAGCATTGCCTTGGTATCGACCGCGAAATCATTATGATGAAGCTCATGAATCACCCGAATATCATGCGCATTTATGATGTCTATGAAGACGACAGAGAACTTTACCTCATACTGGAATATGTCGAAGGCGGCGAATTATTCGATTTTCTCGTAAATCGTGGCAAACTGCCGCCCCTTGATGCCCTTGCCTATTTCAAGCAAATCATCTATGGCCTCAATTACGCACATGCCTTTTCTATCATTCATCGCGACCTCAAACCGGAGAACATCCTAATTCATTCACTCAATCCTCCCCTAATCAAAATCGCCGACTGGGGCATGGCTGCCTTTGCACCACCCTCGTTTGAGCTTGAGACTAGCTGCGGTAGTCCTCACTACGCCAGTCCTGAGATCGTCCATGGCCACAAATACAGCGGAACTGCTACCGACATATGGTCCTGCGGTGTTATCCTCTTTACCCTCTTAACCGGTCGGCTCCCTTTTGACGATAAGAATGTCCGTATTCTCCTTTCCAAGGTCAAGGCCGGCAAGTATGACATGCCCAGCTGGGTCGATCCGCAAGCTCAGGATCTCATCGCTCGCATGCTCACAGTGGACGCATCGCAACGCATATCCGTTAGTGGTTCGGTTTCTTCGCGTAATTTCCTCGGCTGATCTATTTTTGCCTTTAAGATACCCGACATTCTCGTTCATCCTTGGTTCACGCAAGACACCCCAGGTATTCTGTATGTTCCGGCGCCTACCGTCGCAGAACTGGCCCGACCTATCCCATCGACAGCACACATCGACCCAGACGTGTTTGAGTATCTCTGTGTCATCTGGGGTCACTATGGCGACCCGGCCACAATCACAACCGAGCTGCTCAGCCCCGCGGGATTCGGCACGCTGACCAAAGCGTTTTATTTCCTTCTTATGCAGCACCGTTCCAAGGCGCTCGAGGAACGTGGTATTTTTATGGACATTGACGAACACACCATGCTGAATGCGCGTGGAGAGAAGTTTGTCACTCGACTCTATATGGCCCCGCTGTCCAAAAAACCCCGCCCGCTCAGCGCGGATAATACACCTTCTCGAACGTCTGGATTCGCTTTCTTGCCACCGCATATGTCCGATGATCGCATGACCATAGCGCCGCCCGCGTATCAGCCATCATGGGCACAGGCCCAGGCGCGTCGAACACGCCCCACCTCTCCTGCTGGCCCGCGTGGTCACCGCCCTCGTCCTATCTCATCACCCGCGCCTGCTCATACCCACTCTCACGCGACCTTTGCCGCACCGAACATATCATACCCTAACAATCCGTCTGTCCCATCCCACCCACGCGCTTTTTATGGGGGGCCACGATCGCCACCTGCAGTTGCGTTAACGGAACAGCCGAACCCCTTCATCGCGTCGGCTCAGGCCCAGTCCCCCGACCATACAACGGGCTTCATGGTTCCCTTGGGCACAATTGTCTCCTCGCCTCTGTCTGGGACCCTCCCGCCTGTCAGCGCCCCGCGCATCTCTAATGCTGCCTTCCAGCGCACGATTGACGACATTGCGGGTCGCATGAATGTTCTCAATGCGGCGTTTGCACGCGCCCAGATCCAGGCGCGTGCAGATGCTGTACAAGCACAGGCGCAGACACGGTACCGTGCCCTGCCAATGCTTGGGCAGTACCCCGCTCTCACTGAAGCAGAGCCAGATAAAGAGCTCGCGCATTCGCACGTGGTGTCCGGGCGAGACAAGGAAAATGCGGCCGTGGAACAAGCTCCGAACGGGCGCCGACGGCCTAGCGCCGGTTATCCGGGAGAGGAGGGTCAAATCGGTCTCGGCTTTGGCAAGGCGAATGGCAATGGCGTGTTGCGCAAGGAGATCGGGAACATCGCTGTTCCTTCAGAGGCAGTACTAACGGTTGCCCGTACCAAGAAAGATCGCAAAAGCAGCAGGCGTAAGTGACCCTTGCACTCATTCAAACGCCTCCATTTTATTGACCCCCCAAAAAAAAAAAAATGGAATGACGTTAGTAGCACCGCCGCCTGCACTAGACTCTCCTGACTCGCCACGCACCACTTCGCCGGCTCTCAGCTCTCCGAAGTCATCGCTACTCCTTTCGCCCGCCGTTGGCGAGGTAAAGGGATGGTTCTCCAGCCTCTTTCACTGGCGCACGCACGCTCTCGCCATGCACTCGCGCGACCCTGTCGCACCTACACGCGCAGAGATACGCCGTCTCCTCGCGCCCGTGCTCCTCCCAGAACCTCAGCCCGACGGCGCCCTTCGCGCGCGCATCGAGGACGTGTACGACCCCGCCACGGGCTACGTCATACAAAAGGCGGTGCGCTTCCGCGTCGACTTTACCGTTGGCAGTGGCGGCGGCGGCGGCGGCGGCAGTGGTCGTGGTAACAATGGCGCCTGCAGTGGATGGGGCAGTGGCGGGTGCACGATGACGTTCGTGCAAGAGAAGGGCTCTGTGAGCGCGTTTCGCGCCGTATGTGCGCGCTTGCGTGCCGAGTGGACGCTGGATACGCTCGAACCGCATACACCAGGTATGCAACAGAGTGGTTTTGGAGGCGAGGATGCGGATTCGCGCCTGGTGAACGTCTGAGAGAGGGGGGGACAATGACACGACTACAATTTTTTTATCATTATTATCCTCGGACCATGGACTCAATGGACTGTCGAGCCATCATAGAATTATTATCATCACATGCATCACTACCTGTACACATACATAGACCACCACAAACCTGCAGCCGAGTTGTCGCCTAGTCTTGTTACATCTCATAGATCTCATCCTTTGTATCATTCAAGAAGTTGTATACACACCG
>Ga0307510_10000871_pt1 | contig 31723 bp, 28 predicted proteins | sample 12_EM_MG_FD_207224 | JGI IMG/M metagenome (GOLD analysis project Ga0307510, IMG submission 207224) | Populus trichocarpa ectomycorrhiza microbial communities from riparian zone in the Pacific Northwest, United States - 12_EM | ecosystem: Host-associated > Plants > Roots > Unclassified | place... | reverse complement strand
CATGGTTATCTTTTTTTTCTTTTGTTGTTGTGTTATTGTTGTTTTTACGAGGGAAGGGTGAGATCGACGGGCTGAAGACACGGGGGTTGAACTTGTAATCTCCCGCCCCCCGAATATCCATACAGTAAGATCGGTAGCCCCCTTCTCGCTTGACTGATGGCGGATGGGGGTTGTCTGCTTACCGAGTCCCAAATCGCGTAAAACCTTGTAATGGAACCTAACCAATAATATAGCCGCGCTACGTAGGGTCCTGATGTTCGTGAGCTCAACTGCTATTGAATATGATATGATACTAGCAAAATCCTGAGGCTCCAGTTGGCATTTTGCCTGTATGCAATGGCAGTTGTGTTCGCAGACGTCAGGGCGTTACGAGTACCGGTAATCCACAAACAGCTTTCTCGATGGGCTCTAAAAAAAACGCATCCCCTCGACCTGCAGGACATTGAAAGTTTAGTGGCGCCCCTGCAGATACTTGAGACATAGATGACTAAGGGGGCTTTTAAACCACAACCTTATGGTAGTATCCTTTAGGGATATTAGTGTGACTAAGAGGGAGTTTAGCACTTTGTGATTGGAGATAGCTGTGATCAGAAATCGTGATTTCCAAACTATAATTCCAAATCATAATTCGCAAGCAGCCCTCCACTAATCATGGCTGCAGTTGTCGATTTTCAAGATCACGATTTGAGGCTATCTCAATGAGAAGATCCCAGGGCTTGCTAGCGTTTATTAATGAAATACTTAAGGGTACAAAACAAAAATTTCATAGCCCCCAAATATTGACACACACACACACTATGAAAGCTTCCTAAATCATGATTTGACAATGCTGCTCAGCCAAACATTATAAATATTTCAAATTGTTTGGGCCTATCATGATTTGAGATGGCGAAGAGCTCAAACCACGGCGTGCCAAACACTCCCTAATATTCTGGTCTGGAGTGTGTATCATACATCCGCGAAATTTTTGTTCCCAGTAAAATGCTGCTTACGAGCGGTTGTCTTAAAAACCGGTAGACGCGGGTGGCGCGAAGCTTTCAATGCCTTACGGTCCAAGAAATGATCCTATACAAACCAAATTCATAAACCAAGGGCGCACCATTGCAGATACAATCGCGGGGCCCCGAATATAACTTGGCACCCCTTCCAAATACATAGGCGGCTACTGGTTGGTCGGATTTCAGTAATCCTATCCTCCAGGCAAATGATTGGGGACTCTGTATTTGGGTGTAATGGTACAAGATCCGGCAAGATATGTAACTGTCGCTTGAGGTTGACCAGCCAAATATACCCTTGCCGTCCCGGTTAATGGTTCCCACCCTTGTATGTTTGAGTGTTTTCTCGGCGATTGTAGTTGTCTTTGAGGTTGATGTGATTTATAGCGGACGCGGACTTGTACGATTCGGGAAGTAATTGGAAATTGGATACACATGCCGGTAACATGAATCGGGGGATGTTCTTTGGGGCAAATGCTGGCCGCCTATTGGGCAAATCATAGAGCTTTCAGGAAAACTGCTCGAAGGGTGGAATAATCAGAAACTTTATATCTAGACTGCGAAAAGGGGTTCGGGGTTGGTACAGTTACAGATCAAAAATAACTGAACGCCCCCCGGTAACTATTGGAATTAGATAACCGACTCGCTTATTAGGACTGGTTGTTAGACTAGTAAAAGTTTTTCCCGTTGCTACCTTGGCACGTTCAGTTTATTTTGATATGTGACTATACTTGGCGATTCATAAAGTATTCGGGTGAATTGGCTCCAGGATGTTCCAGAATACACCTAAACACTCGAATATTGACGCTAATTCATCGGGATACTTCATGAATCGCCCGGTATGCTCGAGCATGGTTCCGGCGGCCATAAACCTGCTCATAGCGTGGAAAGATGATCGTCGGGTTTCGAGTTGAGTGATCACTACCGAGAAGAGAGGTTTTCTCGATTTTTTTTACTCGAGTACCGTACCACCAGGGAAATGCAACAAGAGGCCTGCCGCATTGATCTACAATTTTTAATTTCCGGAGATACCAACTGGAGGCCATGCATGATTTTTGGGTTTGAAGTTGGGACATTATGGGTGGATGCCTCACTGAAGCAATGGCTAGCAGCAGAAGTAGGCCAAGATACATGTACACATTTCGGAGATGATGCGTCGTACTAGTCCTAGTTTGGCCAAATTGCACATGTCTTTTTTTTTTGGCGTGGTGTGTGGGCCTTTGTCATTAAAGATGAGTTTTTCTGGGGAATGGGGATACATGGGGAGTCTAGAATTACAATACCCGGAAAAATTGGAAGAAGAAAAAAAAGAAGCAAATGTCAAGATTTTGTTTGACAATTAAAGCAGAACGATGACAGCATGTGCAGGCTTATCGAGACCGGAACCGTAAGTGGTAGTAGCAAAAGGCGGGTATCATTCGTGGCTTAAAAAAACCCCCTGTTTTCCGGTTGGCTCCCGGTCTGTGTAATATTGTTGTCTGCATGTTATGTCTGTTTGGGTAGTTTAGTATTATTGGTCGCTGGGTGTGAAAGCCAGCCTACCGTAAAAACAAGAATAATTGGAACTCGCACAAGGGCATCCAGAATTCTCCCTTTGGATCGAGGCGAGAGGAAAACAAGTAAGAAAAACATGGCTCTCAGCCCTCCGCTGAGACAGATAAAAAGAAAATACAGCTAACCTCACAAGTGCTGGGAGAGGCACCCCCAACATCATAGGGCAGGACAATTGGCAACAAGCTCCTCGGGGATGTTGAGCTGGTAAAAGCTCTTGCTCTAGTTTTCGAATACCGGTATAGTAGCCATACCGGTATGTACTCCAGAGGCTACCCACTGGTTCTGGACACTCTCAAGGCTACCTTAAGACGTGCCGCTGTGATATGATTGCTATCATGATGGGGAAGAGTGATTGGAAATCAAAGCAAGGGATGGTGCCACTATGTGCTGGTGCCAGTGAACTAGAGAGGCTACCGGTATTGCCGGCGGGTCCCCGACCATCTGAACAAGGTCTTCCAGGCTCTACGAGTAAAACCTAGTACGGTACTGTACGAGTTCTGGAGGCAGTGGTTAACCCTAAACTTGATTGGCCAATCGCCATCTGGTTGATTTAATAGGGCCTTTATTACTGGCAGGGGGGCCAAGGCGCCCCAAGAGGTCATGGCCGGCGTCGGCGTCCCATAAAAAGTGCTACCGGAAGAGGAAAAAGAAAAAAATATGTCTGGGTCCGGGTACTGTTGCCATGCGGATTCCAACCGAAACCTGCGATATGGCATTGACAGAATAGTTTGTGACCTAGGGCGGCGATCTCGGACTGAATAAATACTCTTGGTCAACCCCCTCCCCCCCCCCCTCCTCCCTTCCCACCACCAGTCGTACAACTTACCTCTGTCTGTCCCTTCATTTCATTCAGATTCGACTTCCGGCCATGAAAACCGCTATTTCGACTGGCCTCCTGCTACTCAATGCAGTGGCCAATGCCGCGTGTCCTTATATGGACGGAGGAGCCAGTTTGCGTAAACGTGGTGGCGAGAGTGGTGGTTCTTCTGGGCTGCCCGGTGATGACGGTTTCTTCGAAAAATTCTATGTTGATGATGGGAAGGATTCATTCACTACCACGGATTTTGGTACCCGGGTGGATGATACACATTCTCTGAAAGCTGGGGAGAGGGGCCCAACGCTCTTGGAAGACTTTGTTTTCAGGACTAAGATCACTAGATTTGATCATGAGAGGGTTCCGGAGCGTGCAGGTGAGTTTACATCTTTTGTTTTAATACCTTTGTTTGCTAACGTGTCTTGGTAGTCCACGCCCGTGGTGCCGCTGCCCATGGATACTTCGAGAGTTACGGTGACTACTCAAACATTACCAGCGCCTCATTCCTCAAGAAGCCCGGAAAGAAAACTCCAACGTTCGTTCGATTCTCGACTGTTGCGGGATCGAGAGGTAGTGCGGATACTGTCCGAGATGTTCACGGGTTCGCGCTGAGGTTTTACACCGATGAGGGAAACTACGATATCGTTGGAAACAACATTCCAGTTTTTTTCATTCAGGATGCCATTCAATTCCCTGATCTCATCCACTCGGTTAAGGTATGATTGGGCGGGCGTGATTGGCCTTTTATGATGATGATTAGTGTTGACATTACCGCAGCCCCGCCCCGATAACGAAATTCCCCAAGCTGCCACTGCCCACGATAGCGCATGGGATTTTTTCGGTCAGAACCCATCGACTATGCATACGCTTCTTTGGGCTCTCTCTGGTCACGGTATCCCTCGTTCTTTCCGTCATATGGATGGGTTCGGAGTGCATACCTTCCGCTTCGTCAACGATGATGGCAAGTCCAAGTTGGTCAAGTATCACTTCAAGACGAAACAAGGTCTTGCGTCCCTTGTTTGGTCCGAGGCCTTGGTTCTCAATGGTCAGAACCCCGACTTCCACCGCCAGGATCTCTTCGATGCTATCGAGTCAAAGAATTATCCGGAATGGGAGATCGGTGTTCAAATCATGGACGAGTCTGATGCCCTCAAATTTGGCTTCGATCTTATCGACCCGACGAAGATTGTTCCCGTCGAGCTGGTGCCTATTACGCCTATCGGAAAACTAGTCTTGAATAAGAACCCAAAGAATTTCTTTGCCGAGACTGAGCAGGCTATGGTGAGTGATGACATGAAATGATCTAATTACTGGCAAGGACCAGTTTGTCTACGGATACAACCCTAACCCTAGATTATAGTTTAACCCCGGTCATGTTGTCCGTGGCATTGACTTTTCTGATGATCCTCTCCTGCAAGGACGTCTCTTCTCCTATGTCGACACTCAACTCAACCGTCATGGTGGGCCAAACTTTGAGCAACTCCCAATTGTAAGCATCGACATAATCAATAGCCCCATCAACCTTTCACATACTCCCCAATGGGATAGCTAACCTCGAGATATCAGAACCAACCCCATAACGAGGTGCACAACAACAACCGTGATGGCGCCGGCCAAAACATGATCCACCTCAACACCGCGCCCTACACACCCAATACTCTAAACGGAGGCTTCCCCAAGCCTGCGACCCAGAACGTCGGGCGCGGCCACTTCACCGCTCCGGCACGAAAGATCGTCGACGCAAACTACGTACGCAACATCTCGCCCACCTTCCTCGACTACTGGTCTCAGCCCCGGCTCTTCTTTAATTCCCTGGTCCCGGCAGAGCAACAGATGGTGGTCAACGCAGCGCGCTTCGAGTTATCGAAGGTCTCCTCAGAAGCTGTGCGGAAGGCCGCGATCGCACAGTTCAACAGGATCTCCAACGACTTCGCCAAGCGCATCGCCATGGCCTTGGGTATGCCCGCGCCGGCGCCAGATCCCGGTTACTATCACAACGAGAAGACTTCTGGAGTGTCGACTTTTGGCAAGCCGCTCCCCTCAATCAAGACTTTGAATATCGGAATCTTGACTACGACGACTTCGCCTACAGCGCTTGATCAGGCTGCTACCCTTGTATCGGCTTTTAAGAGTAAAGGCGCTGTGCCGAAGGTCGTCGCGGAGTATATCACCTCTGGCGTAGATATGACATACTCGGCTACTGATGCGGTCGTCTTTGACGGAGTGATTGTCGTGGACGGCACATCCTCGCTGTTCTCCATGACCAGCGCATCGTCAATGTATCCTCCCCAGCGACCAGCAAGTATCGTCCGAGACGCCTACCTCTACGGAAAACCTATCGCCGCCGTCGGGACTGGAAAGGCCGCTTTCGACGTGTCGAGCATTGCTTGCTCTCAGGATGGTGTGTACTGTGTCGACAACAGTGGTCTCAGTGGGTTGCCTGATACATTCGAAGGTGGCTTGAAGACTTTCAAGTTCTTGGGGAGGTACGCAGTCGATACTTGAATTTGAAGTCTTGTAGCATATCTATTTTGCCCCCCTTGTTTTAAGGGGTTCCTTCCCTTTTTTTCTTTCGTATTTTTTTATAACTCTTCCATTGAAGTTCTGGTTTCTTTTTGACTTTTTCTTTTGTGGGCCTGCTATGGGGGGGGTTCGGGGGGTAACGGTTTCTTCCCCTTCCGGCTAATTAAATAAAATTGGGATCGAGGGTGGGTTTGTGTGCGGTCGCGCTTCCGTTACGGTTGTTTGATCCGGCCATATAATATCCTTGTACGGTGCTACAATTGCCGGTATTGAGATCGCCGGAGGGCGTGTTGTTTGGGCAGGATCGTCGGAGGGTTAGATACACAGTTCAGACCCAGCAATAAGCAGAGTTTTATCAAAGTTTAGGCCGCAATAACAGGTGATCTGGCCAAGCAAAGTCAAGCAGAGTATCTCCTTTTTGACTATAACGAGTATGATCGACTACTTCGAACTAAAGCTCACTCACGATTGACTTACCGGTGGTCAACAGGCAAGCAATAGGATATCCAGGTCCCCCTTTTTTCCACAGACGATTCTAGAAATCACTGTCCCCATCTCATCCCCCCGCGAGCAAGCCCTGCCGTGCTCTACCATAAAAACTGGAATAGTTGGATAAACCTTTTTAGGGCGCTGTAGTTTCCTCTCCTGGTAAAACTTGTCGTATCTGTCTTTTATTTGCCTCCTAAATGAGGGCTGAAAAACAATTTTTCCTCATATGCTTTCTCTTTTTAATCCAAAGGGGTGAGGATTCTGGGCGTCCTGATGCCTCCATTCTGAACTGCCCCGGCAAATAACGCTAGAGTCTGCGGAGGAGGGAGTCCGAGATGGAGAACACGGGTTGGATACTCATGTGTAATCACCCGCCAGCCACATTTCGAAAAGAGTTATATGTACAAGGGAAACTATTCATGGCGCTGGCTCAGGTATTTTTCCTATTGAGCGGTATCGCGAGCGAATGAGTGGAATTGGGTGGTATCACGAGTAACAATGAGAAGAGCGGCCACAAAGCAAGAGAGAAGCTTGTATATTGCTTAAAGAAAAATCAGGAGGATGTTGAGGGATGAGCAGGAAAGAAAGAAAAGAAAAGGAAGAAAGAAGTGGGTGTAGAAGTGGGAGTGGAGACAGGGGGGGCTGACGCAAGCGGTCACGAGGTGTCACTCGTGATCACAGAAATAGTGAATATTAGAGCACGAGCCATGACCACAATTTCCAACATTCGTTTCTAAATGATAGTGGAATGTTAGCTTGGGTTCTTGTAGGTATCGCAACGTGGGTACGGAAGTTATCTGCCCCTGCTGTGTCGTTTTCTATTTGATCGTGGCGAGTGGTGGCTGCCTCTGCTAGGAGGTCACTGCCCGTCGCAAAGGGAACATCTAGCGGGGGGAATCTTTGTGATGGTCGACTATGGTCGACAGCTAGCGCGATAGTTTTTGTCATGGCAGAAATATAGCTTTTGTGGGGGAGAGTTCGGGATTGTGGCGCTCTGGTAAGGAAGCGGGAGACGTGCCGTAGGTTATATCCCAGGAATATTCTTCTTCTCCCTAGAGGTTTCACTGTTCCTGATGGGCGCGCAAAAATTGGGAGCGCAGGTTTGGGGCTTTGGGGGAAGGATGGCGATGTATTTGTCTCTTGTGCTTGTGAGCACTTCTACATTACGGGGCATTCGTACATTGGCACGGATAGTGTAGTGTACACTGCTTGTTCGGGGGGCGTTCTGATAGGAGAGTGCACGGGCAAAGTATCTACCTGCACCGGATAATGTATGCAGTCCCAAGTCCTTATAACCCCCCCCCGCCTCACCAGCTAGTCTGCCGGCCCGATTCTTTCCCGCTACACTGTCAGCCAGTAGCCACCGGAGACACAAAACATCACTCGAAATTCTTGACCGACAGGTCAGAGCCAACCAAACAGACTGCCCTATCGTTCACATACTTCTGCCTATTGAAGTACAAGAATGGCGCTTTTACAGTGCGTCCTGCCGGCGGCGATGGGGCAAGAAACCATCAGAGTCAGAGATGCGTAGCATCTATGGGCTGAGTGTGGGCAGTGCGCTCAGGATTTTTATACTGGGTGTGGGGAAAAAAAAGTCTAGAATGACGACGTGTGATTTGTAGTCGGCGCGTCCGTCAGGAGCGGTATCTATCCATCACACGGAGGGAGGCACTCGTGGGATATGATAGTTAGTGTTTAGGGGCCCGAGACAATTGAATGAATCACTGTAAGGTGGGGAGGATGTCGAGTTCATACTCTGGGTGAATGGGTGGAATGAGGGAGAGAAAGGTTAGCCTAAGATTTACTATAGGATGACGTTGTTTTGTATCGTAGGATATTGAGAGCTACTGTATCATAATTGTAAAAAAAGGACTTGGTGTAGTAATTGTTATACCAGTAGTTTGGTAGCAGAACTAGCTAGGTTTAAAAAAAGGCGAGATCGGGGAAGTAGAGAGCGGGAAAACGAAATAAGACAAATAATCATAAATGAAGAAATAATCACACCGCCCCGTGCTGATTCATTTGACCTGGAGTATAAAACGAAAACAAGGAAAAAATAATGAGAATACTAAGGGGAAAAAGAAGAAAAGAAAACACAATAAAAAAGTATGAAATCTCTAGCCCTGCGACTCTTATTCCACTTTGGACCCCTCTCTCTCAACAATCTCCTTATTATCCTCAATGTACTGCTCGCAAACATGAGCCAGCCGGTGTGCATTATACGCCCTAGAACTTCTTAATATGAACTTGGCCGTCTCGGGACGAATCCAGTGTTCGTTAGACAAGTAATTTTCCATGGATTGCTTGAATTCTGGCAGGAACCACTTCCCCGACATCTCTAGCTGGTCGAGCAGGCTTCCAAGCTGACTTGAGACGTCGTCCTCATGCAAGGGCTTGACGAACTCATTCGTGTAAATGTAATCGAGTAGGACCTTGACGGTACTTGGGTCATCCTCCAGGCTGACTTCGGCGGTGGACGATTCCTTGAATTTCGACGTGAGCATGCTTTGCCAGTAGTCGGATACGGAGCATAGAACGACTTTGTGCGCCTTGAGAGTCTGGGCAGTCTCGAGAGGCATAGTGGGTTTGTAGGTAGTTATCGTAACGTCGAAGAGTAGCTCACGCTTACGGAGCTTGAGGAGGCCTTTGAGGATTGGAGACTCCTTGAGAGGGGGTATGGGGGTTGGCGGCTTGGGGGGTCTTACGGTGGACACGTCGGCATGGCGCAGGAGCTGGTGATAGTGGCCCAGGAAGGAGCGGACACGTTTGATTTTGCCAGAGTCGTAGTTGGTATTTAGGCAAAGGCTCCTAGTACACGACCAGGATTCCCGGAAGATTTCTATTGTCATCCTTCCTAGGTCTTCGTTTTCGATATTGAGCCAGATTAACGCACTTTTTTGAATAGTGTAGGAGGGTATATTTTCCTCAAGGTATTCGTAGGCCCCCTTGATTTCAGAGATACGTATTGGAAGCTCATTTTCTGTTATTTCCTCGCGGTGTGATGCAAGGAACTCGAGATGCCCTATTACTGTCTCTGGTGTAATCATTGGCTTCTTCTGCGTTATCTTCTTGAGAGCCAGCGAACCCATTTGTCTCCGAAGCACTGGCTTTACGGGCCATGAGAGTCCCTCAAATTTTGGGTCCACGGCTTCTGAAATCGCTACAAGCTTATGCTGCTGCCAGAATTTCTCTTTCTGCTTGTTCCTTAATTGCGACTCGCCCGAATATGTGGTAGGCTCTTGAATTGGCGCAAAGCGTATTGCGAGGAGAAGCCCCCATATATTCCAGGAGTGCATCTCTGGGCGGTCCCAACGTAAATGGTCGAATACGGTGTGCGAGTCAGATTCGATTGGATCGCCCGGGGTTGGTTGGCTGTTCCGGCGCTCGATTGATCGAGCACACTCGAGGTATGTATGTCCCGAAACATCCGTGATTAGGAAGCCTCTCCAAACATGCGACCCAGCTAACACTGGGTGTAGGAATTTCGAACGCTTTTGGTCTCGGAAGGCTGCTTCGAATAAAGGTTCCGAGGGGTCGTAGAGGGTACTGGGTGAACAGAAACGGAGATATCCGTCTACAGCCAGGTTGTGGTCTCTGAATGCGTTTGGGCTCTCCTTATAAACCGTCTCGATAAACTCTCGGTACTCCAAAATGTTCTCGGCGGGTAGGCATTCGCGAGCCAGGCCAACCTCATTGTTTAGGAAATCCGAGTAGGAGAGTTGCGGAACACCTAATTTTCTTAGTTCCTCTCTATGCTTAGATACTAGGTCTGACTCTAGGAAGGTGGTTTGATCTATCATTTTTGTTTTAGTTAGGTTTTTATGGGGTGCTAGCTTTAGCTTCGCTGCGGACTGGAAGGACGACGAGAGAACAGGCCATATTGGGAGCTGCCTCAGTATGTTCACTATCGAGCGATCCTCGCCCTCATTCAAGAGGCGTGATATGTGAGGGAGGACAAGATTGCTTAGGGCCTAATACATGTCAGTGATAATTGAGGTTGAGTGATGAACCTTAAAGATAACTACCTTGATGCCTTCGGTGGGTATGCCCGAGAAAACCCTATCCAATGAATGGGGCATAGCAGAAAGTAAGGCGCCGATAGCCTTGATAAGGCGAAGGGCACCCGATGGCACCTTTACTGATTCGTCGGACGGTTCTGTTGTAGGAAATGTGGATTTGTCTACTAATATCAACCCATTTAGACCTTGAAAAAGTGCTGCTTGGCCACTTTCCAGGGGGGGAGTATTAGGGTCGACGATTGCTGGAAGGCTTCCAGAAGCAAAGCTCGAAGGGCTAAGAAAGCGCAGGCTACCCGCCGGTTCACCCACAACTGGCCCGCAATATACCAGCAATGACTCAATGGATTTGAGATACTTATCCTTGCTGCCGGGATCTTTGGTGACACATAACCTAAAATATTCCCATACGTTGATGAGCCAGGCTTTTCGGTATTCCGGAGTTTTAGACTCCACTAGCTGACATAATGAAGCTATATCGGGGAAGGTTAGTCGAGATATATTCATTCCTTTATCTAATAGCTCATCGATCACGGTGTCCTCAAGACCTTTGGGAACTAGTCTCCCAGCTGCGACCTCTAGGATTTTACTCTCCAAAGGAGTACTAGAGGTGAAGTACTGGGTCCGGGAAGTTGACTTTCGCGAGAAGGTTTCCCAAGACCCACCGTCGAGCGGTAAAAGTGAACATCCAATCAAGCAACCTTCCGATGGATCTTGTAAGAGGAATGATAGTAGCTTGTTGATGTTGCTCATCAGGCTCTCCGGGTCTTTCTTCCAGTTGTCTTGGAGCAATTTGCATCGCGTTGAATTGCGAAGTATATCCCGAACATACGCCGGAGTTAGTAGTAATAGCGGTGTTTCGCCTGTGGCAGCTTTTGTTAATCCCTTCATGATGGCAGGGGGAGGTGTTGCTATATTCGTAATACCCAGCTGCATGAGGAGTGGGACTATGAATTTGCTCCGTTCCGTGCTCAGAGGGTCAAAAATAGTTTCCGTGATACCGAGATTTTCGCTGGTCTGTAATTGGTTTCTCCGCGGTGTAGAAAGAAGAGGGGTTGTTTGAGGGTATAGATCAAAAGAGCTTTCACTTGTCTTTTCCCAAAATTCCGTTGAGATCGTCAAGGATTCATGGTCAGGATTTGTGAGGTCGGAGGGCGGTGTCGGCCAAAAACGGTAGCCCCTTGTTCCGTGAAGTTTCATAAGTTGTTGTAGGAACAGGAGGTAAAGGGGTGTAATCCCTTCTTTGAGGATCCAATTGTTCCATTTTAAGCCCTCAAGGGGCCCTTTTTTTTCTTCGGATATGGGTGTTTTCCTATCACTTTGCAACGCCATGTTCTAGAATGCATTTCAAGTGGGGATTAGCGATTGGTTTTCTTGCCTCGGCAATATAGGGGCTCCTTGACTTACCGCATTGATGCTAACCGGGAGCAATAGGCGACGCTTCGTTTGTAGGGGAAGCCCCATAAAACAAAAAGTGGGTTGACGGCGCTCTGGAACGGCAAGTCCGTATGTGGCTTCGAGTCTGTTGTGCTTCGCCATCTTAGTTAACTCCGCTGGGATAAGTTGTTCTGGGGTGAATCCCTCGGTTGTCCACCATTTGTCACTTTGTGGGGGACCTGAGAATCCGGGAGTTTGTATCCGTCCAAAGCTTGTTACAGTGATTTCCACCTCGTTTATCTTCGGTGATCTAATTGATCTCAACTGCCTTGATGACGACGAGACTCTCCAGATAGGATCTTGCAGTCCCTTTTCCCAATAGGATATAGATGCTATATGCTTGAGAAAGATCAGTGATACCCTCGCCTTCTCTTTGTAATCTTCGAGGTAATTGCGTGCTCCCATCCAGGTGACGTTTTTTGGACATAGCTCGGATTTATCTGTGAGTCCACGAAATGGGAATCTAAAGATTGTTCCTTCGAATCTCGAGGAAGCTGCTGAAAAACCAAATGCTCCTTCAAAGGGTTTCAATTGATCCGGATCTCATTGATGTTAGTGTTGCGTGTCACAAGACGGTATTTGAGTGGGTTTAAACTGGAGGGACTTACAATGGGCCTGAACATCTCGGATTCTAACCTTTAATCCACCGCGCGCCTTGCCTGTTAGGGGGACCGGTGGCAGAAACGAATTCTCGGGGCTTTAAATGTCAGTGTGCGTGGGTGAGCAGGTGAATTTGGTTACCTACTCGAATATCACATAGAAATCCCCGGAAACGAAACTAGGTGCGGATGTCCAATGATACCTGGAGGTCAATCAGTAGTGTGAGCGTGAGTTTTTTTCTACAGCTGTACCACAATCTTACATGGTTAGAGCACCCTTTCCGAATTTGCCAATCTTCGAGAAGTCCCCGCGCTTCGACCCAATTCCAACATCAATGATGGACCTAAAATCCTTGTCGGTAAATACTAGGTAACCATTAGTATTGTGTTTTAATATCTGCACAAACATCACGACGGAATTTGGAACTCACCACCGTCGTTGTGACAAAATAGGGCTTCCCCTTGAACGGCCGCGAGTTCCGGGGCAATCAGTTTCTCCGTTGGGTAATCAGTGGAGTGGTCAATCATCCAGTCGATCCGGGTTGCCGTTTTGCCCTCTTCATCCATACAATCCTCCGCATTGGCCAAGTACTCGCTAAAGGTGCTTTCCACACTGTACCATCGTAAAGTTTCTCCGATCACCGCCTTGGGGCTTTGTGTTTGAGAGAAGTCTTGCTCAAAGCACGGGTCATTGAGGGATGCGAGAATCCTATCTTCCGCCGTGGGTAACCCAAGTTTCTTGATCGTTGATTCTGAGATTCTTGGGTGCAGTATTAGCCTATTTGCGAGGGAAATAGGTGCATCACTATCGCTCGCGGTGAGCTCTGAGAATGTCCGCATAATCCCATCCTGATCTGGAGCCTTGAAATCTGAAATTAGGTTTTGGTCCTTTTCCCTGCTATGTAGTATTGCGATTTGTTCCACGATATCAAGTGCTACCTCTAGATCCTGTGTTGAAAGGGGTTCCTCGGTCGTAATTCTATCTTGTAAGTCTTTCAACTGGAGACTCCAAGTCAGAGAAGAGTCACTCGTTTTGTGCACCGAAGACTAGACAAAAATGAGAATGAGAATTACCTGATCAAACGTCGGCGCTTGTTGAACTCCGATGTGGGTAAGAAATAGTCTGACGTTTTTCTCCGCTTCTAGGAACCTTTCACAAACCGTATCGTAGTAAGGGGGTAGGTGCTTGGCTCCAGCGAAAAATATTTCGGTCAGAGAAAAGAATTCTCCCGAGGAACCAGGGATCCACTTCTGACTCTCCAGCTTGAGTTCGGCGTCTACAGTCGGGCTGGTCTTCCCGGACAAGTAGATCTTATGCCAATAATCGACTAGGCGCGCTAATGAAAGACGATCATCTCTCTTATTTGTCTCTTGCAATTGTTTGCTCATCTGTTGAACGGTAAAATTGGCATCCCATCCTAGCCATTTCTCCCATCTCCGAGAGATGTGTGGTTTCGCAATTGGCATGGAATAATTGCACCAGTATCGAAAACTCGTGGATCGGCATTGGAGGGGGCTGAATAGCCCAAGTTCTTTTTCCGGGGTTATTCCTGGGATCCAACACAACTCCATATCCTCCTTACTGAGCGGCTGAGAGGGAGGTTTGCCCCGTATGAATAAGGCGGATACTTTGCTACCGATATCACTATGGGAGCGTCCTGAGCTGCTATAGGAACGAATTCTCTCCAATATAACCTCATCAGTTATATCTTCTGACATCCCTAAACGAACAAGCTCAGTGTGGTAGGTTTCATCAAAGCTCCTGATTGCACAGCGTTCTTCTTCTTCGAAATATAGTTCAACCACGTATTTTCCCGTGACTGTATCCCCGGGACGTCTGAGCTTCTCAGCGCTGACAGGAACGATCTCCTTCGTAGAAAGGGCGGAACGAGCTTCATCTGATAAAGACCTCAAATGACCCAACGCAAATTCAATAAATCCCCTTCTCCTTTTGTCGTTGGTGGTCCCAGTTTCCGAGATCCTGGGAACGACATGTTCTTCTAGTATCTCAGGAAGAGAGGGACACTTAAATAATTTTAGGTAGGATACTAGTCCTTTGAGCTCGTGGTGTCTTGTATCGATGAAGATGTGTCGAGGTGTATCTAGTGTGATTGGAAGGTTCTCCACTCCAACATATGTTACGGGAGATATAGGGTCATCGTTGGCTATAGATATCCAGGGGCTTTGGCCCTGTTAGCTCAACTATGGAAACTAATAAGGAGAGAAACTAACCGTTCGTTCGGGCTCGACTCGTTTGCTTCCTGAAATATGGGCAATTTCGGGACCGTTTGTTCCATGCATAATCGCTTAGAGGCACTGCAATCTCTTGACAGGTCAAATAGATGTCGTATCAATTCCATTTTTTCGGCATACTCCAATTTGCAGGCGAAAACTTTCAGAGTAATCTCAAGCCACTTCATTAGTGAAACCCGGTCGTCACAATCCTTGATGATCCCGAGCTCTTGGAGGACCTTTGTAGCTTGTGGGAATCCGTCCCCTTTGTAGAGATACATTATCTCAGGCATGGAACGACTAGCGAGAGCAGATTCAGCTTGCTTTAGGAATGAGCCAATTCCCTTGTTCGCCGAGATATCCAGGACCAGATATTCGGAAGCGCTTCCAATCCTTTGAAACATCTGGTTTCCGAGAGGGATAAGCCATAGATCCTTCAATGCATTCACCGATGCAGACCTTCGGCCCCCCCTGCGCTGAGTCTTGGAGACCCATTTCCAGAATAACTCAACAAAACCGCCGAACTCGGGCTTATCAATTTTAACCACTGGCGTCGGTTCTTTTATTCCATTGAATTCATAGGAAAAACAATATTGAGCCGCATCTTCAACCGTCCAAGCCTTGATTCCGGTGTGTTTTTCGATCTCTACAATGCGTCGCCTGAGTATGTCCAATGATTTCACGGACAGAGCAGTTATTTTCACCGTCCTTCCTAGCGACTTTTGAAAGAGTTCCTCTTCAGTCGCGTCTCTGGCTATGAATATTCGATCACCCTGCGATGCGGGCACTTCAAACCCTCGAAATGTGCCATCAGAGAGAGGGATTAGCGGGGCTTCACAGTTTTTGAAATTCTGAACCTGGCAATCCGACAGAACATAATCTAACAGGACCATACGGGACTTGATGTCTAAATGGAGGAGTGCATCAGAGTCTTTGATAGTCGTTAGGTGGTGCCTTCCGGTAGAAGGTGAGAGGCATTCTAGGCCTATATTTTGGTAGTCTAGGGCGCGGATTTCTGTTCTTCGGTCTTCGGGTGGGAACACAACTGGAGCTCTAGCGTCTCTCAAAGCGTGATGTAGATCTTCGGGAATCCCAAGCGTAAATGCTACTTTGTTGGCTGGTTTTACCACCCCGCTCAAGGTTGGCAGGAGCCCATAACCACCTTCAACAACCTTCTTAAAAACAGTCCCGAAAATGCCCATCCACAATTGCCCCCACTCTCCCTGCTTCCCTGCAGGCCAGAAATCCCAGCCAGGAGAAAGGTTCTCGCTTCTTATAAACTCTAGGTTGCGGACCCACGCATGTGGTGCGCACTCTCGCAGCAACCACTGGTTCCATTGGGCACCTAGTCGGGTTGCTGAATTGGCGCTCATGGTGGTGTCACCCCCTGAGTGGATATTGGAACGATCCGGGGTAATGCTGAATATTCCGTGAATGTGGGCAGGGTGTTTCGTCTTAATGGGAAGGGGAAGAGTAGTAAACAACCTTCCGTCGAAATCAGGCGTTTTCTGGGAGTTAGGTTAGTTTTTGACCAAATGAAATCAGCGATATTGGAAGATAAACGAACGTCTAATGGATTGGCTATAGCGATCCAAGGAAATAGCTTATGGCTTCTTGCCCATTTCTGGAGACTCTTGTCTTCCGTGGATTTCCGTAGATAATGACTTATCGCATATTTAACCTTGGTTTCAGAAGGAGCTGTGTCCGGTTCGGCACTCCGAAGAATGTTGACTTCCATCATAAAGTCTGACTCGTAGTGCTCTTTTGATTGCTCGACAAAGACTTGTCGGTAGCCTTCATTGACGGGGTTTTCTCCCCTGTCGTTTTTCCTCTCATTCGGGACGATGGACTCAGCTTTTGAAAAGATCCTGTCATCAACTCTTAACGTGATTGAGCGTAGATTGCGCAAGAAGAGTAGTGATTCCACTAGCTCGTTTGTAAACAGTCGGAAGACATCCTCGATATCTTTCTGGGATGTAGATATGTGATCCTCAACGATTTGGCTTCTTATAGCCTGGTCCTCATCCCTTAATGGGAGACGGATAATTGTCCCCTCGAAGGCTGTGTTGTGACTTCCTAGGATACTATCAAATGCAGCGAGGTGGTTCTTGATCTCGGGTTCATCGGAATTGGCAACGAAATCGTAAAGTGGGCCTCCGGGGAAACCAATCTCCGAAGACCATGCTTTGTGCGGGTCAAGCAATAGGAGAGACGTTCCGGAGAGTATGGACGGGTTGTCGGTCCAGTTGTATACCTAAAAGCCCCCGTAATTAGCGACATTGCGAGATCGAGAGAAAGGTATCGTTGTGGTAGTAATTACGCTATTAAATCCTCGCCCAAACTTTCCGGTGGAAGCAAGATCCTTAGCTTTTCCGCTATCACCAATCCGCATCAGGGACTGGAAATCTTCTTGAGAAAAACACTTGTTATTGTATGCGAGAAGGGAGATTCCCTGAAATTTTGAGAGGTCCTTGTGGAGGAGATTCTCGGTAGGGTGTTGTCGAGTGTCGAGTACAAACTCGATGGCATCTGCGCCAGCATCATCCGCATTTTGACAAAGTTCACGAAGGACACCGCCGCCAGCGGGGTATTCACTGATAATATTGCGCAGGAGAACTGTGAGAGACTGTTCCTGAGCATTGTTCCTGATGGGAGTGGGAGGCATGTTAGAGAGTTGTTATGGCAGAGGGAGTGGGAGAATTTTCGCTTGAGAAGAGGATGTGAACCGCTTCGGTACTTCGAAGACTACAGTACCATGCTACCTTCTTATACCGATAGCATAACTTGCGAGCCCCCGAAGGCCGATGGACTCATGCTGGCATAAAGCAATTGGTGCCTAGTGTGTAGATATCGTACCACGCGGTAACCTATCGAAAAGTTGTACTAGCATGGAGCAAAAAGTGATCGGAAAAAAGTGGTTGGTGCAACACCACTTTTTTTCCGATCACTTACCCTCACACCCAAGTACCTTTTGGTTCTATTGTTTGTTTTTTTCAGTCGGGCAGGAAACTTTGCAAACGCCCACCAAAGAAAATATACAGTTGTGCTGCACCTGAATCAAAGTGCTCAAACCTCTTGGTGCAACACAGCGCCAAAGGTTGTTGGCTGGTCTCATCCATGCAACAATTTAAGGCCTACCAAGGACCCAATTTGGCGGCCCGACCCGCAAAGCCCCCACGAGTAGTTTTCCCTCCGAATTATCCATACCTACCCCACCTATCCATTAGGGAAATAACTGCGCGCTACGAATTCCGCGTTAATGACCCATTTAACACAAGAACGATGTCACCTTATCCGGCGATTGCCGAACGGGGTTCGGGTGAGAGAGTATTTCGTGCGCGTTAATATAAGTCCTCCTCGAGCGTGTTGCTCTCGCAAGCGCCGCTTCTTTCAGGAAGTGCGCCAGACTTTTTGCTGGCTTCAAAAAAAATTCACACCAGCCATCACTCGAGCTTCCTAATCCGGTAGTCCTCATACAAATGCCACACCTCGGAATGGAGGGGCTCGGATTCTGTCGAGCAGTACACATACAGTCGCTTATTTGGACACCCTTTCTTTGTCCCTGAGAGTGCCGCGTTCTGCTAAGCGCCATGCACCTATTTAAAAGGTGCGGGTACCCGTAATAGAATACAAAGGCGCTGCGATAATGAAGCCAGGGCTGGCCCCCGACAACTGAAACGGTAAGTGCTTTAGATCATACTGGATCCCATTTTCTCACACAAGCTCTCCACACAGAAGTGTTGGAATCTTACCACATTCTATTTACATTATCGTGCCCATGACCCCGCACTTAAGGCTACAGTATGGTACCCTGCGCTATCCGGCATCAGGCAGCATTTCTATAACGGTACTCATGCAAGCGGTGCCTCCAATGAAACTGCGTAATGCGAGGGTCGCTTCCATGCTCTCCTGATATTTCTGATCAGATCCACTAAACCCGTCCAAGGGCGTGTTACTCGTAACTTAGGTAGACATCGTGTTGATCGAAATTTTGGCGTGAACGACGGGTTGTAGTTAAGTTGTGCTTACTGGTAGAAAATTGTTTATGGGAAATGCCACCTGGGATCGGGCTCGACTGTCTAATTGGACTGGAATGGACATATCCTAGGACGGGCCACTGGTTTGATCAGTAGATACGGTATTCTGCATGGGGGCCACACCCATGAAGGGGGTGAGACCAGATATTGCTACCCATGCTAGATAGGCACAACCGGGATAGGATATATGTTGAGCTATCTATGGGTGCTGCAGATAATGCGGGGAATGAGATAGGTCGTAGTAGAATCACAGCCAAGTGGTGGCAGAGTTTCAAGCCCAATGACTAGAGCAGTTACCTTAGAGCACATAAAAATGAGTGCATTTCACCGCTCCAATCAAGACCTTAAGAAACAGCATTTTTAGGTAGGTCTTGCTGGCAGGATAGCGGGGAGGGGGGGATCGTGGACATCCCCGCACCACGTGACTTGGAGTGGAAATCTGCATCAAATTTCGCTTCTGGTTAAGGGCCGTCTGCTCGAGGAAAGCTGAAAGCTAGAGGAGGAGGCATGGACACTGTGCTGCACCGGTATTGTATCCCCCACTTCCTTCGAATAAAGCTGGTGGGAGGACATAAACGGTGCCGGTGGTGGGTAGAGAGAGCATTTATGATACTGAAAGTTGTTTTTTTAGAGAAGTTGGTGTGCAAGACATTCAAACGGATGCTAGCCCTCACGGTAAAGAGAGATGGACAGACTGAATCTACACTTGTTACGAGTATGTTAGCCTGTCTGGCAATTATTGAAGGGGGGTCTACCATTAGGGAGGCTCAAGGCACTAACAGCTTAATTTACAGTTGTATTTCTCAACCAGGGAATCCGTTTTCAAGTTACAAACTAAGATATATCATACCTCCCCGGCTGTAATGCATCAGGCACTAGCTCGGGAAAAACAGGCCCTAAAACTTTCCTTTCCTTCCCTCAAAGAAAGTAGGTCATGCACTGGTTTCTGCCCCGAGAACCTCGAATCGCCCGATCCCTTGACTCGTGCAGTATTGCACTCGTAGCCCCAAGGCCCTCTGCCACACTAAATGGTTCCAACATGCGCTCAAGTATTGCTTCGATCAACAAAGATTCCGAACCAATTTTCTCATACAGAGTCGTACATACCCATAAGGAAAGGGAAGGATGGCTACCGGTAGCACGTTACTCCAAGGGGGAATTGCACCCTATCATATTTCCCTCGTATTCTAGGCTTCAGCTTGGCTTAGGATAAGATATCACCAACGAAGCGCATGGGAGTAGCCCCCGTGAGGTGGTTCCACAAGTAATTTTGTTTAACGGAAAATATTTATCATGAAACTTTATTCCCTAAGTTCCCCTGATGGGATCGGTTCGGTAGCTTTTGCCCTGCTTTCACATTTCCGTTAGATTCAATGATAATATAGCAAAAAACGTCCAAGATATTAATAGGCTTAGTATAGTCAGTCAAAGAGAAAGGCCCAACCGCAGGGCCTGTGTGGACTGCTCGTAGAGACGAGTCCCGGTTGCCGAACCAAGCAACACAAATACTGCTAGGAGAAAAACATTGGGTACCCACCCAGAGAAAAACACCCATGCCGTTTCGAGAGTTTGGGTGTTTCCCGAATAACCTAGGCTTCTCCATCCCCCCTCCCATGATAGCTACCACCCGGCGTTCATATCCATCTATGACGGCGCTATCCCCGATACCACCTTACCTAGAATATGTTCGATCCCTGGTCACGCCGTTCCGTCCAGTTTTCTGGAGATCTCCACAACGGAAATGAGCGGTATGAGGGTTGTGGTTCCTACCGGAGAGGGTGTTTTCAGTCAATGAGATGGCACAAATTTCCTTTATTCCAAGTGTCCGGTATGAACTAGCGTTAGCCGGGCTCCTGCCTTGTATCACCTTCTGCACTGACACCTCTCTAGCACCTGTACAATCGACTTTCTATTTGCTTCAAGTGAGAATTGACGACGTAGTCGCAATAAACTGTCAAAAAAAAGGAAAAAAAAGGGAGAGAAGTCAGAGCTGATATCTTCCAGGTAGTGAGTAACCCAATGGCTAATCTTGCATATCCTGAGAAGAGAGCATCCAATGCTGAACGCGTGGTTTAGAGATAGGGATGCATGGTAAGCCACAAGGCTACCGGGGGACTTTTGCTTGAGAAGGCTATGCCTCCCACCGCTTGTTTGGTGTTTCCAGTAGGGGGCGTGAGCTGGAAATTGTGAGGAGTCATAAATTTCTTTGTGTGTAGCATGTTTATAGGATGCCGGCCAGCAAGAAGAAAGAAATTAAAAGGGCTTTTCTACCTCGGGGAAGGTAAAGGTAGAAAATGCCCGTGTTTTGTACACCACTCGACCCGGACCCTTGATGCTAGGAGTGTTTCTAGGTCCGATTCTAGTGCTTGTACGAAATGGACTGCAGAATCTCAAGTAATTGAACCATTTGTTAGGTCGTTCATGTTGCCTCCTCTGGCACCGCCCGACATTTTTTTCGCTCTTTATGTTTTCAGAGGGGCGAAACGGCTCATCTTCTGCTATAATACGTCTTTCATCCTTTTTCTGAGGGAGGACATTTTGGAATGCCTAGCATATATAGTTTAGTTGTTTGGGGATCGGCGATAGGGGACTTAGGTGGCGGACTAGAACTAGTTGGCCCCCAGTAAATATACAGCCTCAGAACCTCGGGTTCATGTACCAGTACTCGAGCACTCGCAATTGAGCGACGTTCATGAACACTGACACGATTGCATGAAATTAAGATCTAAGAAAAAGGCCTAATTTTGGCAGTATGCAATAGTAGCCATGTTCGCAAACGTCGCTCAATTACGAGTACCTGCACCACACTTCCACCCTACTAATATCCGTCCTAGCGGATACAGCTATTCCTTACCCACTTGCTTACCTTATCATAACTCCAGATCCTATCCCAAGAGGCCTAAATCAAGACCATTGCCGAGTGACCGCACATGGATACCCCCCTTCTCGACGTGCTGAGCGGCACGACCCCTCCACAACCGAGCTTGCAAGTGCTAAAAGACTCGCTCTCGGAGTTCTGTCTAAATACAACCCATGATACACGTGCTAATATCCCTGTAAGGTGCCAATTCATAAACCCTATAGGGCTGTAAATTAAGGTAAAATTCTCGAATTCTTTGATTATTTTGTGCCCCCTCGCTCCATTTAGAGAGATTGGGTGGGCGGGGAGATTGGCTAAGAGGGCATTAATGACGCAAACTTGTACGGTGGAGATGTTGCATCCAAGGGCTTCCCTATTCATGGGAATTCCGGCACATGAGGAAGTATGTTACCTATCCATATGAAACCAAACCCTGAAAGAGAGAGACAAAGCCAAGCAAGAAGAGTTCTTGGTTGAATTGGGCTTAGGCTCCAAGAGGCTAGTAACATCGTCCGAAACCTTGAGGCCAGATCTGTGCTCCAGGAGGATGAAACTGTTATCAATCCCGGATACGGGAAGTCAAGAGTTTGGATCCACCATATATGTCTATGTGAGGATAGAAGTCATAAGGGTGGAGATTATGACAAGTAAGGCCCCCCCCAGCATACCGATAAGGCTGTCAGAACACCTCAATTTATGATGCGTGGTACCGGTTTAACTTGATTAAGGGAGAGAGGTCTTAGGAAGTCTGAGTTTCCTATTCTGGTGGGGACGGCGGAAAGGGAGAAAATCCCAGCAAAATAAACGACACGTTACTCAGAGAGGAAACTCAGACGTCTTGAGACAATTCTCCTTTATTCAAGTTAATACGGTGTAGACTGTCATGCACCCAGCAGCTCCGGATTACCCATCACATATTCTCCCCGGTCTCGAGGGTGGCCATGCCTTCTCCGATCTCACGAGTGAAGTAATTTCCCAAATCTTGGAAATCGCACCCCAACCAGCCACCTTGGCCCTCAGCCGGACCATCCATACTTATACCAGCCCCCCCCCCAGGCTCCCTCTTCACAACAGCCCAGTCCGCCCTCCAGTCCCCGATACATGTAGACTCCAAGCACTTTGCTCGCTGCTCCTCCACAGTGAAAGCCCCCTTGTGCAAAGGTTGCCACCGAAGAACATAATCACCCCTCCGCAATTCTGAGATATTTTCTATTATATTACATAGCAGCCAAATCTAAATGGAGCCCGCTGGCGACCCGAACCCCCTTAGAGAGTGGCCTCGATTAGGTGACGGGGGGGAACACGGCCTAATACCTTCGATATCCGCGATCTTCTCCCAGAATGAGACAATGATTATGCCCGAAGAAGTGAGGAGGAATTTGATAACGGCAGACTACATGGCAAATGGACCAATTCGCTTTACAGTACTCTACTAAAAACGCCTGCTTTGGAAATCAACCTCCACCGCGGTTGGACTCTATTACATTCTGCAGGGGCGTCCAGCGGATGCCTTTCCGTGAGTTTGCTACTTGCTCATCCGGGCATTAATGCCAACGCAATTATTGACGATGGGCGCTCGACTCCCCTGATATCCGCGGTTTGCTCGAGCATGGGTCATCCTCCGAGGATTGTACAACTTCTTGCCAAGGGGGTTGGAGTTGGCATGATGGGCGACTAAGGGAAGGTGGTGCTGCATTAAGCCACCCTAGAGGGAGAGGGAGAGATTAGGAAACTGGCTCTCTGTATTGAAGAGGTATTTGTGTTCCTGATTACCCCATGCATACGCCTTTATATCGGGGGTTTAAAGTTCTTAATCCAGAGGTGGCGAGCATTTGGCTGTTTCTTGGGCGGATGAGAGGGACACGAGGAGGCCCAGCGGGAGGGGTGGAGGGGAAGACGCGCTAATCGAAGGTTGGCTTTTAGTTGATAATATAGTATTCCGGCATATGTTTCTCTACTTTTGAAGCTGGTGCGGCCGGGAAGCAAGCAAAGTTTTATCTTAGGGAGCCAATACCAGAGTTTCCAAGCGCGGAGATACGTCCGTGCACTATCTAGCCATTACCCGTTTGCAGAACTACCGGTATTGTATTAATACAGGAAATTCTAGATCAAAGGTATCAGACAACTATATGATCTTCTGTCCACTACACTTGCACGCCTGTACTTTAGACACGACTGCAACAGCCAACATGAATATAAAAATTGAGTGGTAAGTCGCACCCCGGTGCAAAGCAAAAGCCGTTAGGAGCCAGTACGTTCAAATAAGATTTTTATTCTTGATTTCCCGGAAAATCGCAATTAAAAGCCATATCCTGACTCTGGACTACTCTGCTCCCAGTGAGATTATAACCCGAGACACCGGAGGACGTTACAACTAAAAGCCACCAAAACATCGGCTTTGGCGATAAAATCCATCATCCCTCGAAAACTCTTAGGAATTTGGGAAATAGGTTATTGAGAAATTAAGACACTACAAGCCAACCTATAGCCTCAGGATTTTGGTAAATTCCCTTGCTCCGTCGGTATCTCATGCATACCAGCGTTATAGGGGTATCCTGGTTATTACTCTCACTAGGTGTACAGTATAGCGTCATGGGGAGTTGAAATTGGACACTCTTTACCGTATTGGAATTGCCTTCTTGGGTCCAACTTCAGCTCGAAAGCGAAAAGGACCAGGACTATGATAAACCCTTCCGGGCTCTGATTTTGATCCTATTGCAAGCCCCATCTCAACCACTTATTTGAGCGTGCTGGTGCGTAATAGTTCCTGCAGGGTGATAGGGGGGGTTCTACAGTATTACAATGGAAAACCTTTACGCAATCAAGAGACCGAGAATATTATCGTATGTTTTTGGAATCTCTGCTTTGGAATACCGGTACTTCTTGCCTAAGCACTGGGATCACAGGAAATTTTTGAGACAGCCAGTAGGTTGGTAGAATTACTCGAACCAGAGTTGGTGGGGTTTTTGAAACGTAGGTTAAAGAATCAGTTATATAGTAGCATAGTTAAAACTAGAAACGGTCGAACTAAACATGCGAAATAAAAATCTGCATTAAACATTAAACTAAGCCAGAAGTTGGCTTACAAGAGAACAGCAACTCAAAAAATGAAAACAAGTAGATGACCAAAGCATTGGTATAATGATTCAACAATAAAAAAGCAAAGAGGTTTCACCATCACTCACTCGACTTCCCCAAGTGAATGTCCATCAGTACAAACTCACTCGAGACACACCTATTCAATGAAAGGAGAAACCCCGTCACCTACCCAAACCATCTCATCCCCAGCTCCAAAAGTAAAGGATGGAGTTCCACCACTACCGCCATTCCCATACTCACCATCCTCCATCGGAATGTCCAAAAATGGGAAGCCCTCATCCCGGAAGAACTCCAGTCCAAACTCCCCATCTGACATACTAAAGTACCCTTTAGCATCCCCCCCCTCACCGTCCATATACTCTTCAAACCCACCGAGTGAGTCCAGGCACTCCTCTTCAGGCGAGAGAGCGCGCGCTTCCGGGTAAAAATCGTCTTCCCGGACCTGCCGGTTAGTAGTATCACACATATAGCAAAGGTCCATGTCTTCCACGGCGCACATGCAGCAAGGGTTCATATCTTCCATGGGGGCGCCGATGGTGGGTTGGTTACTTGCAGCATCAGTACACTGCAAATACTCCTTAATCCCTGCATTCCTCCTGGTAGCGGTCGAGATTCTAAGCACGCATGTTCTCACTGCTCTCGTAATCCTATCCCTCAGGTTAGCTATCTCCCACCTAGGCTCTTGACCGGAAAATCCAATACTCACAAAGCACTGCTCCTCCCCCAATATATCCCCTCCTCATCGGAAAAGAACTCTGGCACAATCTTTTTCTCCATCAGCTCCGCAAACCACGAGTTGAAAGTATGCAAATGAGGCGGCTGAGCCCCACGCAGACCAGGGCTGTCGAGGGTTAGTTCTGACTTTATCAGGTCGCGTAGGGACTTGTACTGTTCCAAGGTTAGGTTGAGGGGGTGCATGTAGAGGGGTTGGGTTAGGGGTGTGTGGGTGCGGAGGGTGGCGGCCATGGTCTGGGTGGCAGGTAAGGTGTGGTAGGGGGTGTATGTTGACATGCTGGATTTTTCTCTGGATAGTGGGGCGAGTGATTTTCTGTGAATTCAAGTTGTGAGTGAATAGGATTGTGAAGCATGTATTGGCTGGAGTGGGGGTCGGAGAGTGGGGGGTGGGGGTAGAGTTTAAATAATTGGAATTATTTGCCGAGTTGAAAGCATTTCCCCGTTAGCCTATTGGTGGGTTTGGGGTTTAGGATTCAAGATGTCTGTTTTCGACCTTAAGGTCGCTAGGACACCCGCGAGGAAGTGCCTCAGTGGGCACGTTGCCCAAGCCTTAGGAGTGTCTCAGACACTGAAAGAGGCGATCTTGGAATAAGAACAACTTCCAAGGCCTTGAGGGAAATATTAATTGAAAGTTATCATAGCTGCGCAAGAGAGTGTTTTGGTTGTCTCTCTAAGGTTAATTAGCGTTGACCTAGACTTGTTGAAAGAATTATTAGAGGTTACTAAGGCCCTGTTTGGCATACCACAAATTCCATGATATGATATTTCCAGTTATTCTGAGTATTTCGGGTTGGAAAAAAATAAACTTAATGACATTGTATTCATTTATTTAGGCCATGTCTGGCAAACAAGAAAAATAGCATTTTTCCGACTTTTATAGCATTTTTGTTGCAAATGGAATATTGAAACTTTTCCCCTTTTGCCTATAGCTCAACCTACTGGCCTCTTGGTGGACTTTTCTTTTCATTACAATAGTCAGAATGACAGCTATTATCTGGCTATTGAATCTTTTATACCTACTTGCCAAAGAGGCCTGAGCTTTAGCAAAACGAAGTTTTTAGGAAACATGACATTTTTTAATGGTTGCGCGGTAAACAGAGCCTTATTTATTTTTGATGGGATTTTTTCTTCCCATAGTTCCACTAGTTACCCCCGTCTCTGAGAGATCTACACCCCGCACAGAAACCACACCTTCCTCCCACCCCATTGTCTGAGATTTCTGCTCTTGCGCAACTCCCAGCTCCACCGACACTTGGGAGATTACTCCAGGGCTTTGATGTCCTCAAGGACCTAATTGAAGACAACTCAGCTGCGTGACGCCTGCCTCACTCCACGCAGAAAGGCTTCTCCTCCATGCTCACCTCGGCGGGTGGCGAGATGCGATACTTGGCTGGATTGCTGATGGAGGCGACCCGATCGTGTGCAAGTGTGTTGACGGAGGAAATGTTGAGTTGTATGTTCTATGGAGGCTGTTAGCTAGGTTCACCTTAAGTAGTGAGAGCTCTGCTCGTTTGTCTTCCATTCATGCTCTAGAACCTTCGCTTGTCCACACTTCAGTGTTCCTCCATACATGCGTACGCTTCCCTTTGCCTCCGCTTTCTCTGCTCCTAATGCAGTGCTCTACTACTGGGATTATTATACCATCAATTTGGGGCATACCCGCTCTGAGCACAGATTCAATGTTTAACAACAATATTGTAAAATATTTAACCCCGAAAACCCGCCTCTAAGGAAGATAAAGATTTGTTCTTGCGGTATCATAATTTTACGCGAATTACCTAGCTAGCGCAGTGGTTAGAATGTCAAGAACCAATTAAGCCCTACACAATTAGAAGGAACCCAGGAGTTCAATTCCCCTCATGGGGGAGTCCTTGTTAAACAATCCAATACGTAGAGCTGGAGGATTAAAAGTCCCGCCCTATTGGAATTAGGAGACTGAAGAGCTTAGCCTTCTTCAATAAAGTCCTAGCGCAGATCAAGCCTGTTACGAGGTAGGTACAGAGTATCGTACTTCCCCCAGGCCATTAGTACCCGAAAACAAGAAGGGTAAATTTTGAGTCAGCGCTCAGACACGCACAAGCGTTCTGCCGTACATTTTGGGAATCTCCATTTTCCGGTACCAATGTCTTGGGACAAGTGGAATCAAGCTCTAGATCTGAAGGTTGGGAACCGCTTATCTCTTACTTTATAAGAGGACCGAACATTAAGGTACTGCAATGATTAATATCGGCGCTGTTACATAACCACCCCTGGGATTACAAATTTATATATGGCTGCTCCGTCTGCTCGTTTGACTGGAGCACTAAATTGCTCTATAGTAGTGACAGGGCGCGATGAGGCTCCTGGCCCAGATGAATAGTAAAAGAGGTAGGCTGAAGTAGGCAGGGGTGGAGGTACTGTACTCAGACAGCCTCGCTACCTACCACGGATTTGAAACCACAGCACCCCAACTACTGTGTTGGGACCTTGATTTGGCTAAATAAATGTTACCCTGAGAGTGACCTCTACAATAACTTACTACCCAGTACAATCGATACCAAATGTGCACTTGACTCGACCAGCCTATTCCACCGACGAACTTGCAGGCATTATGATAGGCTGACATTTCCAGGAACCGGCAAAGAGCCCAGGGCGGCCTAGGGCTCTGGTTAATTAAATTTAATGCATGTCATACCCTCGAATATCTGATATCACCAAGTCTCTTGTCTTTTTCTTGGGGGGGGCTAAGAGTAACATGTGTATCCTCCTGCTCCAGAAGTAAGCTCCTGGATGAATTCCGATGGACATACCCAATGCGACAAAATTTCCAAGTTCGGCGAGGGCGTCTTAGATTCCCGAAGAAAATGGCTAGGCTCGGAAAGATCCCGTTTGTAAGTAGTCATATATTATCTCAGCTTGTCACCCATCAAAAAGTGCGAGGGATTACTAGTATCATTGATCGACTTGGAATGAGCCTGGGGTAGGAGCGTGATCTGTTGGACGCAGAGCGTCGGACTTGCAAAGTATCTAGGGATGTCGGCGGATAGGTTCCGCACGGAGCTACTATTCCCAAAGGCTGACCCTTGCCCGACACATACCCCCTCCGCCCGCTGCTTGGGAAAAATTACCCCCAGAAATAGTAATATCACTGAAATGAGGCCTGCGGCACCCTGCTCTTAGCCGGTTATTTCCCGCAAGCGAAGATAGTTCAAGTTAGGAGAAGTCCATCGCGATAGCTGAACGAGACTACAGTTAGTCCCTTCACAACTTTGACCGGAATGTTGCTTCCATCGCTGGTCTGGTGGGGTACTGGTATTCGTGAGGACTGCTTGCTCCAGACTGCGGACAGACACCCAACCCAGCCAGCACTCCCAACATAACCCTAAATTAATCCGTTAATCAATGTTTAGGTTTGCCAATAACAATCGGAAAACAGCTCCTTCTGGTCCCATACGAATCTCCCCGGAGACAAGGGTTGTTGTTTTCTGATTTTTATGAAGACATCCAAGTGGAGTACTTGTATCTTGTCAAAAAAAAGCTACCAGTACGGTACTGCACGAAGGAAGACGCTCAGCTCATATTGCCAAGACACTCAACCCGACAAAGCGATTGTTCTTGCAGGCACGACATTCAAGACATCAGAGACAGCAGAGTCCCAGCCCGATGTCAAACATCTGTTATGCTCTGAGTGAGCCTCTTCTCGCCCTCATCGCCCAACCCTCCCTTGCTCCCCTGCTCCCACTGAGCTTTTGAAAATTTCTCACGAAGGTAGGCCATCGCTTCAAACTGAAATTTTTTGCTCTGGATATTTCCAACAAACCGAAAGAGCCTTCCCTTCCGCTAGGCTCCAAATCCACTCTTCATTCCGGGTTGACCTCACCTTGCCCCCCCAAACAAACACTGCCAACACGCCATCCGAAATGGCATCACCATCATCACCCAGTCCCCCTTCCCTTTCGCCCACCCCCCATCCTAACCACCTTCCCCCACCAACCGCTCCTCCCCAGAGCAAACGCGATAAACGTAGGCACGCCTTGAGCGAAAAGCTCACTGCTCTCACCACGTCGTTCCATAATCCTACCAACCCCCGTGTGCGGGACCTACACTACCGAGCACAGCTTGCATCTATCCAGGCTGATATCCATCTAATCACCAAATGTGATGCTTCCGGACGAGACATGCGGCTCTTGGATGATTCGCCGGAGGGTATCCAGGTGCAGGTTAACGAGGAACTTGAACGGATGGGTTTACCTGACCTAGTTTCTTCGGCCAATGGAGCGAGGGCTGGAACCGGTCCTGGGGCTACGGGCAAGGAGGATGCGAGCGGAGTAGGTGTTACGGGAATGGCAGGAAGGTGGTATGAGCAGTTTATTGAAGCTGTGAATGAGGGGATGGAAGAGAGAGATGCCCAACTTGCCCTGCTTCACGTATTTACTCCCCCCTTCACCTAAGAACATTCTAGTCATCTAACCGGCATAGAACAATCATAATCATAAAGTGGCATCCCTAGAATTCCAACACAAACGCTCAGTAGTCCTCGCTAGGAACGAGCACCTATCTCTGACAAATACAATTCAAACTCGTCTAATGGCCCGCCTGAAAACACAACTCAAAAAGCTCGCCGCAGAGAAAGAGTCAACATCCTCAGCAGCCTTATCTTCGCTCTCCGTCCTTTCAACATCAGCCTACACAGATCTCACAGAAACAAATGCTTTACTCCTCCACCCCTCTCAATTTGGCATGGTCCCATGCCTCTCCTCTCCCTCCCGCCCTACAGAAGAAGACAAAGAAACCCGCCGCAAACCCCGTCGTCGCGCAGGTGAAGTTGAAGAACTCCTCTCTTTCGGCGTGGGCATAAACTTTGACCCTCCAAGCTCAACCAGCAAGCGCAAGCGTGCCGCCCGCCGCGACAGGGAAGAAATCGAAGAAACCCACACACCACCTATCCATGAAGCCGCGAGCCCATCCTCTAGTTCGGCGATCATGAACTTCGATCCTTCCTCCTCCCAGCAGAACACAGACCGTGAAGTCCTCCGCCGCAAGAGGGAAGAGCTCCTGAAGCAGGTCTACTCCCCAGTCTACTCCTTTGACAAACTCTTCACAGAGAAGGAATTGCAAATGGCCGGGAATCAAGCCTCGCTCGCTGCTGTGCGGTTCTTTACGGAGAGACCACAGTTGCATTATGATGATGGGGACTCTGAGGAGGATAATGTGGACCCGGGCGTCGTCACTCCACATCCAGAATTAGAAATCGACGAAGAGGTTAGCAACGGGAATTACAATACCAGATCGAATCCGCCCAGGCACGCGCGTGAGATTGAAAGCCTCGTGCTCAATGGCGTTCCTGGGTTTGGTACTACGTTTGTCAATAAAGCGGGCGTTGCGCCGCCCCCGCCCGCGCTTCGTAGTGAGGAGGTGGATGCAGATCTTGCCGCTATGAGAGGCGAGGTTGTGAGGAATGGGGATGGCGAGAGGGAGGGGAAGAAAGTGAGGAGGAACTAATAGACTTCTTTTTCTTTCCTTTTTTGTCTACTTTTCTTTCCCTTTGTTCCCTTGAACTTATGGGATTTTATGTTACTATATGCTTTTTTTGTATCTTGTATCTTTTTTTCCTTTTTTTCCCTTTCGCTGGTTGGGAGATATGGATATGATTGTGGGGTTTTTGCAGGAGGGCGATGGGAACTTGTATGTTGGCCGGGATCGCTTTTAAACTTCTTTTTGTATCATAAGATTATTCCCCCGAATTTACATGGATTAAATTTTCAACTCACCACACTTTTGGCTAAGACAGGGGATGCGAAAGTGAGAACTTCTCTCGGCTTGTCGCGGCTTTCGCTGAGAAAGCGCTGCTGCACTTATGCAAGCGACTTAGGCGATTGGTTATTGCGTTGAAGTGCTGCGAGGAGTACCGGTAACAAGTGCAAGTTACGATTGTTACTATTTATGCACCTCTGAAAAAACATTATATTACCTGAATCATAGTGCAAGATTATTAGAGTGATAGTGCACGACACCCAGCTAGAGCACCAAAACGTAGAGTATCAACACTCGATCACAATTATCTTAACCCCCACATGGATAACGTCCAATCGAACAGCAACCCCATCGTGTGTCCTGCTTTGACCAGAAAATCCGTATAGGAGCCACCGCACGGTGCAATACCTGTATGCAAGTAGTGGTTTTGAACTGTCCTGTATACAAAAAATTGCCAGGGCAGTTCAAAAAAAAACACACAGACAACATCATGCGAGCATAATCTAATGCCTACAGGTACGCTAATCCCATATTTCCCGGCGTGGGACTTTTGTGGGGTAAAGGGGGCACTTTTATAATATAAGGTGTTTTTTTTCG
>Ga0307510_10000870_pt1 | contig 31736 bp, 27 predicted proteins | sample 12_EM_MG_FD_207224 | JGI IMG/M metagenome (GOLD analysis project Ga0307510, IMG submission 207224) | Populus trichocarpa ectomycorrhiza microbial communities from riparian zone in the Pacific Northwest, United States - 12_EM | ecosystem: Host-associated > Plants > Roots > Unclassified | place... | reverse complement strand
CTCGATGGTGTCACGCGCCTGCAGCAGCACGAAGTCGGCGTGTTGGCCGACGGCGAGGCCGTAGCCGTCCAGCCCCATCAGCTTCGCGGCGTTGACAGTCACCGCGTCGAAGCACGCCCGCATCTGCGCCTGCGACGTCATCTGTGCCACATGCAAGCCCATCTGCGCGACCTCGAGCATGTCGCCGGAGCCGAGCGAGTACCAGGGGTCCATCACGCAGTCGTGGCCGAACGCGACGTTGACGCCGGCCGCCATCAGCTCGGGCACGCGCGTCATGCCGCGGCGCTTCGGGTAGGTGTCGTGGCGGCCCTGCAGCGTGATGTTGATCAGCGGGTTCGCGACCGCGTGCACCTGCGCCTCGGCGATCAGCGGCAGCAGCTTGCTGACGTAGTAGTTGTCCATCGAGTGCATGGACGTGAGGTGCGAGCCGGTGACGCGGCCGTGCAGCCCGAGCCGCTGCGTGTGCAACGCGAGCGTCTCGATGTGGCGCGACAGCGGGTCGTCGCTCTCGTCGCAGTGCATGTCGACGCGCAGGCCGCGTTCGGCCGCGAGCTCGCACAGGAGGCGCACGCTCTCGGCGCCATCAGCCATCGTGCGCTCGAAATGCGGGATGCCGCCGACCACGTCGACGCCCATGGCCAGCGCGCGCTTCAGGTTGGCCAGCGCGGTCGGCGAACGCAGCACGCCGTCCTGCGGAAACGCGACGAGCTGCAGGTCGAGGTAGGGCGCCACCAGCGTCTTGACGTGCAGCAGCGCCTCGACCGCGAGCAGCCGGTCGTCGCACACATCGACATGCGTGCGGATCGCGAGCAGCCCCTTGGCCACGGCCCAGTCGCCATACTGCAGCGCGCGCTCCACCAGCGCCTCCTGCGTGAGCTGCGGCTTGAGCTCGCCCCACAACGCGATGCCTTCGAGCAGCGTGCCGCTCTGGTTCACGCGCGGCAGGCCGTAGCTCAGCGTCGCGTCCATGTGGAAGTGCGGGTCGACGAAGGGCGGGCTGAGCAGCCAGCCGCCAGCGTCGAGCTGCGGCACGCCCTCGGGCGCGGTGAGGCCCGGGCCGATCGCGGCGATACGCCCGTCGGCGACGAGGATGTCCTGGCCTGTGCGACCATCGGGCAAACTGGCGTTACAAATCCGCAGGGAGGCTGGCTGGGTCATCGGGTCACCTCTGTACTACTACTGTTCCAAGCTGTGAATTCAACGTTACCGTCTGGCGCGTCGTCGTCGTCGAACAGGTCGATTAGAGCCCAAAGCTCCGATCGCGCGCCGCGATGACCGCGCTCTCCGTGATCAAGCTGCTGCTGCTGTTCGCCCACCTGCTGGGCACCAGCATGGCGCTGGGCGCGATCGTCGCCACCGACATCCGGCTGCTCGCGCGCCTGGCCGACGCGCGCGTGCGCATCCCGCCGCCGAACGAGTTCGTGATGCGGCTGGTCACGATTTCGCTCGCGGTGCTCTACATCACGGGGACCGCGCTGATCCTACTGGGCCTGCGCGACGACCCGAACTTCCTCGCCAATCCCAAGCTGCTGGCCAAGCTCGCGCTGGTGCTGGTGCTCACCGTCAACGCGGTCCTGCTGCACCGCTTCACGTTCCCGAACCTCGCGCGTGCGGGGCGCGTGGCGCGCTGGACCTTCGGCAACTTCCTGCGCATCGCGGTGCCGGTGTCGACCTCGAACTTCCTGTGGATGTACTGCGCCTTCCTGGGGATTGCGCGGCCGTGGAGCTACACGGTGTCGATGACCTTCGTGTTCGCGCTCGGCGCGGTGCTGTGGCTGATCACGCTGGTCGCGGTCGTCGCCGTGCTGATGCTGGCCGCACAGGACCGCACCGACTGCGAGCCCGGCTGGATAGACCGGCTCAAGCGCCGGCTCGGTGCGCTGGCCGCCGCGCTGAAGGTCTGAACGTCTAAACACGCGCAGCGTGACATTGGCCTCGCGGTCTTTGCGCGAAGCGATGCTAGATTGCGCGGCGTTCCTGCATAAAAACATCACACAGACACCCAGAGGGAGGAGTTTCGAATGAGCACGTCCTCGACGTACCCCATGGGGCTGCCCGACGCAGCCCCGACCACCGCCCAAGCCGCGCCCGCCAAGGCCGCCCACGTGCGCTTCAAGATGCCGGTGTCCTTCACCGGCTCGGGCAGCGAATACTTCCGGATCTGGATCGTCAACCTGCTGCTGACCATCGTCACGATCGGGCTGTACCACCCGTGGGCCAAGGTGCGGCGGCTGCGCTACTTCTACGGCAACACCCACATCGGCGACCACACGCTGGACTTCCACGGCAACCCGACGCGCATGCTGCGCGGGTTCCTGCTGCTGGGCGCGTTGCTGCTGCTGTACACGGTCGCAGGCAAGGTCTCGCCGACGGCCGGGCTGATCGCGTTCGTGATCGTCGCGGCGATCTGGCCCGCATTGTTCCGCGCCGGCCAGCGCTTCCGGCTGGCCAACACCAGCTGGCGCGGTCTGCGCTTTCGCTTCACCGGCAGCGTGGGCGGCGCCTACCGCGCGATGCTGCCGCTGTTCGTACCCAGCGGCCTGTTCCTGGCCGTGACGCCCTACCTGATGACCGAGCCCGGTCAACCCCTGCCCGGCAAGGGCGGATTGTTCGCGTTCTTCCCGCTCGTCATCCTGCTGATCATGCCGCTGTTCCTGTGGCTGCTGAAGAAATACCAGCACGACGGCTACGCCTTCGCCGACAACCAGACCGCGCTGCGCACCGGCCCGGGGTCGTTCTACCTCGTGTTCCTGAAGACGCTGGGCGTGGCGCTGCTGATCGGGCTGTGCGGCGGCATCCTGGTCGCCGTGATCGGCGGCGGCGCGGCGTGGGGATTGATAGGCAAGGGCGCGAGGAACTCAGGTGCGGTCGGCGCGGCCATCGTCGCGATCGCGATCGGTGCGCTCGTCGCCTACGTCGCGGTGATCGCGGTGGTTCAACCCTTCGTGACCGCACGCCTCCAGGACCTGGTCTGGAACGCGACGCGCAGCACCGACATCGCCTTCGTCAGCGCGCTGAAGTTCCGCTCGCTGCTGTGGCTCACGGTGAAGAACTGGTTCCTGATCGTGATCACGCTCGGCCTGTACTTCCCGTTCGCGACGATCGCGATGGCGCGCCTGCGGCTGGAGGCCGTCACGGTCCACACGCGTTTCGATCCCGATGAGTTCGCGAGCCGCGCGAGCGAGCGCGTGGACGACGCGACCGGCGACGCGGCCGGCGACCTGTTCGGCATCGACATCGGCCTGTGACCGCACCAGACCCCGCCCTCGACCCCGCATCCGACACCGCATCGGCGACGACGCAGGCCAGCTACTTCGACGGCCTCAGCGCACGCGCGCGGCCGGTCCGGCTGCAAGTCGTTGCGGATCAGTTGCTGGTCATCGGCGACGGCGTGTCGCTGCAGCTGCCGGTGAATGAGGTCGAGTGGCCCGAGCGCACGCGCCACGGTCAGCGCGTCGCGCATCTGCGCGGCGGCGGCTCGCTGCGCGCCGCCGACCCTGCCGAGTGGGACCGCTGGGCGAAGGCCGCGGGCCTGCGCGAATCGCTCGTCGTCAAGGCGCAGCAGAACTGGCGCAGCACGCTCGCCGCGGTGCTCGGGCTGCTGGTGATGGGCGCGGCGGCCTACACCTGGGGCGTGCCGTGGCTCGGGCGCGCGGCGCTGGTGGTCGTGCCGGCGAGCGTCGACCGCGCGATCGGCGAGGCGGCGCAGGCCTCGCTGCAGAGCTACCTGCTGCTGCCGAGCAAGGTGTCCGCGCAGCGCCAGCAACAGGTGCGCGAGGCCTTCGCGGCCGCGGTGGCGCGGGCAGATCCGCGGCACGAACTGCCGGACTACGAACTGCACTTCGCGACGAGCGCCGAGGTGCGGGATGGCGTGCCTGCGGGCGACAAGGACGCCGCGAAACAGGACGACAAGAACGACGGCGCGAAGGACAGCGCCAAGGACAGCGCGAACGACACCGCGAACGACACCGCGAACGACAAGGACGGCACGCATCGCACCCGCCTCGGTCCGAACGCGTTCGCCCTGCCGGGCGGCATCGTCTTCGTCACCGACGACATGCTCGAGCTGCTGCAAGGGCGTGACGACGTGCTGATCGGTGTGCTCGCGCACGAACTCGGCCACGTGAAGCGCCGCCACGGCATGCGGCTGGTGGTGCAGGCGACCGTGCTGGGCGCCGTCGCCAGCCTGGTCTGGGGCGACTTCAGCACCCTGCTCGCGACCGTGCCGGTGCTGCTGGGCCAGAACGCCTACTCGCGCGACTTCGAACGCGAGGCCGATCTCGACGCCATCGCGATGCTGCGCGCCAACGGCCTCTCGCCCGCGGTGATGGCCGAGATGTTCGAGCGCCTGGCCGCCAAGCGCGCGGCGCTGGCGCAAGCGCAGGCGCAGGCCGCCAGCGGCGCCGCCGGCAAGGGCGGTCTGCTCAGCGGCGACCTGGGCATCGCGTTCGCGAGCCACCCGGACGACGCCGAGCGCATCCAGCGCTTTCGCGACGCGGCGAAGTAGCCGACGGAGAGCCCGGGCGCGGCCCGACTTCTACAATCGTGGTCTGAACGTCTGCCTCTTCGGCGCGCTGCCCGCGCGAACCGCCATGAACCTCTCCGCCCTCTCCGCCCTCTCGCCGCTGGACGGCCGCTACGCCGCCAAGGTCGCGGCGCTGCGCCCGCTGCTGTCCGAATTCGGGCTGATGCATCGCCGCGTGCAGGTCGAGGTCGAGTGGTTCATCGCGTTGTCTGATGCCGGCTTCAAGGAACTCAAGCCGCTGTCCGAGGCCGCACGCGGCCTGCTGCGCGGGCTGGTGCTGCGCTTCTCCGAGGCCGACGCGCAAGCCATCAAGGACATCGAGCGCACCACCAACCACGACGTGAAGGCGGTCGAGTACTGGCTCAAGGGCCGCTTCGATGCCACGCCCGAACTCAAGGCCGCCGGCGAGTTCGTGCACTTCGCGTGCACCAGTGAAGACATCAACAACACCAGCCACGGCCTGATGCTGCAGGCCGCGCGCAGCGAGGTGCTGCTGCCCGCGCTCGACAAGCTGATCGCGCGGCTCACCGAGCAGGCGCACACGCTCGCCGCGGTGCCCATGCTCAGCCGCACGCACGGCCAGACCGCGAGCCCGACGACGGTCGGCAAGGAGATCGCCAACGTGGTCGCGCGGCTCGCGAACGCGCGCGCGCGCATCGCCGACGTGAAGCTGCTCGCGAAGATGAACGGTGCGGTCGGCAACTACAACGCCCACCTCGCGGCCTACCCCGAGCACGACTGGGAAGCCTTCTCGCGCCACGTGGTCGAGAAGCAGCTCGGCCTCACGTTCAACCCGTACACGATCCAGATCGAACCGCACGACTGCATGGCCGAGCTGTTCGACGCGGTCACGCGCACCAACACCATCCTGATCGACTGGTCGCGCGATGTGTGGGGCTACATCAGCCTGGGCTACTTCAAGCAGCGCACGAAGGAAGGCGAGATCGGTTCGTCGACGATGCCGCACAAGGTCAACCCGATCGACTTCGAGAACGCCGAGGGCAACTTCGGCCTGGCCAACGCGCTGCTCACGCACCTGAGCCAGAAGCTGCCGATCAGCCGCTGGCAGCGCGACCTGACCGACAGCACCGTGCTGCGCAACATGGGCGTGGCGCTCGGCTACGCGGTGCTGGGCTACGACTCGCTGCTGCGCGGGCTCGAGAAGCTCGAGGTCAACGCCGACGCGCTCGCGGCCGACCTCGACGCCGCGTGGGAGGTGCTGGCCGAACCGATCCAGACGGTGATGCGGCGCTACAGCCTGCCCAACCCGTACGAGCGGCTGAAGGCGCTCACGCGCGGCAAGACCATCACGCGCGAGGCCATCACCGAATTCATCCAGACGCTGGAGATCCCCGCGGCCGAGCGCGAGCGCCTGCTCGCGATGACGCCCGGCAGCTACACCGGCCATGCCGCCGCGCTGGCCGCGCGCATCGCCCAACCCCGCACCTGACGACCACCCATGAGCTTTGTCGCCCAACTGGCCCGCGCCGAAACGCTGAACGACTCGATGCTGTGCGTCGGGCTCGATCCCGAGCCGGCCAAGTTCCCGGGCTCGTGGAAGGACGACGCGAACCGCATCTTCGATTTCTGCGCGACCATCGTCGACGCCACGCGCGATCTCGTCATCGCGTTCAAGCCGCAGATCGCCTACTTCGCTGCGCACCGCGCCGAGGACCAGCTCGAACGATTGATCGCGCACATCCACCAGGTCGCGCCCGACGTGCCGGTCATCCTCGACGCCAAGCGCGGCGACATCGGCAGCACCGCCGAGCAGTACGCGCGCGAGGTCTTCGAACGCTACCGCGCCGACGCGGTCACGCTGTCGCCCTTCATGGGCTTCGATTCGATCGAGCCGTATCTGCGCTACGAGGGCAAGGGCGCGATCCTTCTGTGCCGCACCTCCAACCCCGGCGGCGCCGATCTGCAGGCGCAGACGCTCGCCGGCGGCGACACCGTGTTCGAGCACATCGCGCGGCTCGCGCAAGGTGAATGGAACCGCAACGGCCAGCTCGCGCTGGTCGTCGGTGCCACCTACCCCGACGAGATCCGCCGCGTGCGCGAACTCGCGCCGACGCTGCCGCTGCTGATCCCCGGCATCGGCGCGCAGGGCGGCGACGCGGTGGCCACCGTGCGCGCCGGCTGGCGCGCCGATGCCGAGGGCCGCACGGTCGCGCCCATCATCGTGAGCTCGTCGCGCGCAGTGCTCTACGCGAGCCGCGGCGACAACTTCGGCGAGGCCGCGCGCCGTGCCGCGCTGGCCGCACGCGACGAACTGAACCAGGCACGCCGCGGGGTCTGAGTGCGCGCTGCAACGCTTGCCGCAGCGCTCATCACGAGCATCCGGTGACACACCCCGAGGCGGCGACTGTGTAACATCCGCCGATCCGCATCCGCCCAGGTCGCTCGCCATGGGCCCCGCCACACGCCCGCAGAGGCCCGCGGAATCCTTGGGAAAACGATGTCGCATGGCGATTGCCGCCCCTCGCATGGCCGACGCTGAACTGCCCGAATCCGCCGCGCGGATCATCGGGCGTTTCTTTTTCGGCACGGCCGCGATGGCCGCGCTGCTGTGCGCGACCATCATGGCGACGCTGCCCTCGCACCTGTCGCCGTGGCTGCGAACCACCATCGTCGGCGGCCTGCTGGCGTTCGCCGCCGGCTGCACCTTTGCCGTTCGCGCGAGCGCGCCGCCGCGCTTTCGCATGCACCTGGCGCTGGTCGGCGTGGCGCTGGTGGGCATGCTGCTCTCGGGGCTGGTCAGCCTGGCTCTCGACGAGGGCGTGCACAGCCCGGTGCTGGGCTTTTGCGCGCTGATCGTCTGCGTGGTCGGCGCGATCACGCGGCCGCGCATCGGCGTGCTGCTCGGCGCCGCTGCCTGGCTGATGATGGCCGGCCTGGCGCTGCTCGAAGCCGGCGGCGTCGTGGTGCCGGCGAGCGCGGGCAACCCGGCCGCCACACCGCTGGTCGTGGTGCTGCTGTTCCAGTGGCTGGTGGTCGTGTGCAGCGCGATCGGCGGCGGCGTGATCGCGCGCGTGCTGGACCACTACCTGCGCTCCGCGGCCGAACGCGAGCAGCGCTTTCGCGGCATGCTGCGCATCGCCGCCGACTGGTACTGGGAGCAGGACGCGCAGTTCCGCTTCACGCATGTCTCCGAGCCCACCGCGAGCGGGCGCGGACCTTCGGCCAAGCCCTGGCAGCTGACCGACATGGGGTTGAGCGCCGACCAGCTCGACGCCCACACCGCGCAGCTCGAGGCACACCGGCCGTTCAGCGGCCTGCTCGCGCGGCTGCGCGACAACGCCGGCCAGTGGCGCAGCGTGAGCCTGAGCGGCGAGCCCAAGTTCGACGCGCACGGCATCTTCACCGGCTACTGGGGCGTGGCGCGCGACGTGACCGAAGAAGTGCGCGCGCAGCGCGCCGTGACGGCCAGCGAGACGCGCTACCGCGAGCTCTTCACGCGTTCGCCGTCGCCGCTGTTCCTGCATCGGCGCGGCATCGTGTTCGATGCGAACGAAGCTGCGGCGCGCCTGTTCGGCTTCGCCAACGCCGCGGCGATGAACGGCTTCAACGTGGTCCAGCTGTTCCCGGCCGGCGTCGCGCGCGAGCGCGTGCTGGAGCGCATCGCGCGGCTCGACCGCATGAACGTGGGCGACGGCCTGCCGGTGGGCGACTACATGCTGCGCGGGCTGGACGGCCGCGCGCTCAGCGTGCAGGCCACGGCGGTGCGGGTCGAGACCGCGAGCGGCCCGGCCAACCTCGCGATCATGTTCGACATCAGCGCGCGCCAGGCGGTAGAGAGCGCGCTGCGCCGCTCCGAGGCGATGCTGTCGCACCTGTTCGCGAACAGCCCCGACTGCATCGCGCTGACCGAGATGGCCAGCGGCCGCTACGCGATGGTCAACCCGGCGTTCTGCCGGCTCACCGGCTTCAGCGCCGACGAGGTCGTCGGCCGCACCGCGGCCGAGCTCGGCCTGTGGCACGACCAGCGCACCGTCGATCATTTGCTGACGGTGCTGGAGCGCGACGGCACGGTCGTCGACCTGCCCGCGGTGTTCGTCGCCAAGTCGGGCGAGCTGGTCTCGATGCAGCTGGCGGCCGGCCGCTTCGTGATGGACCAGCGCGACTACCTCGTCGTGAACGCGCACGACGTGACCGAGAGCGAGCGCACGCGGCGCCAGCACTCGGCGATCCTCGAGCATGCGTCGATCGGCATCGCGTTCACGCGCGACCGCAGCTTCGTCGAGGCCAACCCGTACTTCGAGCAGATGTTCGGCTGGGACCACGGCAGCCTGCGCGGCCAGCCCGGCGCCGCGGTGTGGGCCACGCCGGAGGACTACGCCGAGATCGGCCTGCTCGCCGCGCCCATGCTCGGCGCCGGCCGACCCTTCGAAGTGGAGCGGCGCATGAGCCGGCGCGACGGCAGCGAGTTCCTGTGCCGGCTGCTCGCGCAGGCGGTGGACGCCAACGACCCGAGCCGCGGCGGCACGATCTGGATCGCCGAGGACGTGACCGAACGCCGCCGTCTGGATGCCGCGCTCGCTGCGGCGCGCGATGCCGCCGAGGCCGCGAGCCAGGCCAAGAGCGCCTTCCTCGCCAACACCAGCCACGAGATCCGCACGCCGCTGAACGGCCTGCTGGGCCTGGCGCGGCTGGCGATGCGCAACGACCTCGATGCCGCGCGGCGCGAGGAGTACCTCGGCCAGATCGTCGACAGCGCGCAAAGCCTGTCGGGGATCATGTCCGACATCCTCGACGTCTCCAAGATAGAGGCCGGCCGGCTCGTGCTCGAAGACATGCCGTTCAGCCTGCACGACACGCTGCACGCGGTGCACCACGCCTACGATTCGCTCGCCGAGGTCAAGGGCCTGCGTCTGCAGCTGGCGATCGCGGACGACCTGCCCGAGACGGTGCGCGGCGACCCGGTGCGGGTGCGCCAGATCCTGTCGAACTTCGTCACCAACGCGCTCAAGTTCACCGAGCGCGGCCAGGTGCGCATCGAGGCCGCGGCCTTTGCCAACGGCCTGCTGCGGCTGGCCGTGTCCGACACCGGCCCCGGCATTCCAGACGAAATGCGCGAGCGCCTCTTCATGCCGTTCTCGCAAGGCGATTCATCGACCACGCGGCGCTACGGCGGCACCGGCCTGGGCTTGTCGATCTGCCGCGAACTCGCGCAATTGATGGGCGGGCGTGTGGGCACGGACAACCGCATCGATCCTCAAGGCGGGATCAGCGGCAGCATCTTCTGGGCCGAGCTGCCGCTGCCCGCCAGCGCGCCGGCGGCGCTGCCCGAAAGCACGGAGGCGCACGAGCTCGCCTGCCTGGCGCGCGCCCGCGTGCTGATGGTCGAGGACAACCCGGTCAACATGATGATCGCGGTGGCGATGCTGGAGCAGTGGGGCGTGCGCGTGGCGCAGGCCTTCGATGGCCGCATGGCGGTCGCTGCGGTGCACCAGGCCGTGCACGCCGGCGACCCGTTCCACGCGGTCGTGATGGATGTGCAGATGCCGGTGATGAGCGGCCATGAAGCGGCGCGCGAACTGCGCGGCCACTACGCGCCCAAGGAGCTTCCCATCATCGCGCTGACCGCCGCCGCGCTGGTCTCCGAGCGCGACGAGGCGCTGGCCTGCGGCATGGACGACTTCCTCACCAAGCCGATCGACTCGCTCAAGCTGCGCGCCACCTTGGCGCAGCACCTCGGCCCGCGCGGCTGACGCGCCCCGGCCCGGTCAAGGCCGTGTCTTCACGCCGACCTTCTGCGCTTCGCCCCACAGCGCCTGGCACTGCTGCTCGATGGGGCTGGCGCTGGAGGCTTTCGCGGCCGGCGCCTTGGCCGCCTGCAGCAGCCGCGCGTGCTCGGTCTGGTAGGGCTTGCTCTTGCGCGCCTCGGCGAGCCGGGCGAGCGCCGCGGTGTCGGCCTTGACGCGCCACAGGCTCAGGTAGGCCTCGTCGCGGTGGCCGCGCATCGCGGGGAACTTGGCCTCGCAGGTGATGTAGCTGTTGTCGAAGCGGGCCAGACCCGGGGCGTCGACCGACAAGGCCATCGCCGCGGGCGCGGCAGCCGCAGTGGCGATGCACGCGATGAGCGTGGCGGAGAGTTTCATCGTGCTCATCGCACTCATGCGACCCGGTTGCGCAGGCCGAGCAGGCTCAGGCCCAGCACGACGAACATGCCGCCGGTGCCGCGGTTGAACCAGCGCACGCCACGCGTGCTCGCGGCGAAGCGGCCCTTGAGCACGCGCATCAGCACGACGTAGAACGCGTGCGACAGCAGCGCCAGCGCCACGAAGGTGGAAGTGAGCACCATGAACTGGCCCAGCACCGGCGCCTCGGCGCTCAGGAACTGCGGGAACAGCGCCGAGAAGAACAGGATGGACTTGGGATTGGTCAGCGCCACCGCGAGACCTTGGCGGAACAGCCGCCACGCGGCCTGCGGCGCGTCGGCCTTCGAGGCGGCGCGCGGCGCGGTCGCTGCGACCGGATCGCTGCGCCACTGCCGGATGCCGAGGTAGACGAGGTACAGCGCACCGATCACCTTCAACACCATGAAGGCGCTGGCCGATGTGGCGAGCACGACGCCCATGCCGGTCATCGCGATCGCCGACACGATGAACACGCCGAGCGCATTGCCGAGCGAACTCGCGACCGTCAGCCGCAAGCCGACCGCCACCGAGTTCGAGACCGCGAGCAGCACCGCCGGCCCCGGCGTGAAGGTCACGAGCAGGGAGACGCCGCAGAAGACCAGCCAGTTCGAGAAGTGCATGGACCCAGTTTAACTTTGCGTGCCCGGGCTCAGTCCAGAACGACCTCGGTGCGCACGACGCCGGCGCGCTCCGCGTTGGCGCTGAGCGACAGCCGCGTGCCCTTGGGCGCGCGCACGACCCACTCCATCACGGTGCGGTCGCCGGTGACCTCGCGGTTCGGCAGGAAGGCCTGCAGCGAGGCCTTGGGCGCGTGGCCCTCGAGCTGCGGACCTTCGACCCGCTCCTTGCCGCTGACCAGCGACACCGTGGGATCGCCGGGCGGCAGGTGGATCTCGAACATCACGCCGCGCACCACCTTGCGCGCCAGCGCGCGCTTGGTCACGTAGGCCGGCAGCCAGCCGCTGTTGCCGACCGCGAAGCGGATGCGCCAGGTGTCGGGCCCGAGCGCGCGCACTTCGGTGCGCAGCAGTTCGAGCTTCGGCAGGCTGAGCGCGATCTGGTTCATCCACGCGGGGAAGCGCTCGACCTCCTTCTCGCGCAGTTGCGGCGGCGGGTTGCGCCAGAAGTTGAGCTTGTCCCAGCCGCCGATCTCGACCGCACCGAGCTGCGGGTGCATGAACGGCTTCCAGTCGACATGCGCCTGGCCGCCGCAGTGGTCGTCGCTCCACTTGAGCAGCTTCAGGTCGTCCTCGACCGGGTGCTCGCGGTACCAGTCGATCCACTTGTAGTCGGCAATGCCGGCGGCCTTGTTCGGCGCCCACAGCTCGACGACCCAGAACAGCGCGCCCAGGTGCTCGTAGAGCCAGTCCTGCGTGCCGCCGATCATCTCCTTCGGGTGGTACTTGAAGTCGTGCCAGATGCTCACCGTCGGGTAGCCGGTGAGCTCGGTGCCGAGCGCGCTGAAGCGCTTGATCGACCACAGGTCCTCGGGGATCATGTCGTCGTCGCTCATCGTGCCCATCGGCCGCAGGATCACGCCGCTGTGCGTGTGGTAGCTGATGGCCGCGCCGATGTTGCGGTGCGCGATGACGAAGTCGACCATCGCCTTCACCTCGGGCTCGCTGGTCGGGTACTCGCCGGCGCCGACCTGCTCGTGCTCCTGGCGCCAGAAGGCCGGGAAGTTGCGGTTCAGGTCCAGGCCCTCGGCGTCGCGGTTCACGTTGATCGTGAGGCCGTCGTAGTGCGTCAGCGTGCCTTCGGGCATCAGCCTGAAGTACTCGCCGCCGAACTCGCCGGGGCTGCGCGCCACCATCAGGCGCGGATCGGCCGCGTGCTTCTTGTAGGGGCCGTGCGGATCGGGCACACGCATGAAGAGCACGCGGCCGTCGCCGTCCACGTCTTCCACCGTGAGGCCCTCGACCGGCTCCTCGTCGTACGGATAGCGGCGCGTGCTGGAGCGGATGTGGCGCGGCTTGTCGGCCAGCGCGAGCTCGGCGCCGTCCGGGTTCAGGCGCGGGCACAGGTACAGCGTGCGCGTGTTCAGCAGATGCGTGATCTGCGGATCGGTGCCGAAGCCGTTGAGCAGCTTGTTCAGGTAGTACAGCACCGCGGTGCTCGCGGTGAGCTCGGCCGCGTGGATGTTGCCGTCGGCCCAGAAGGCCGGCTTGTCGCCGTGCGGGCCGGTGGCCGCATTCGTCAGCGTGGCGACCCAGATGTCGCGGCCCTCGAAGCTCTTGCCGATCGAGTTGACCGTCATCAGATCGGGGAAGGCATCGGCGAAATCGAACAGCAGCCGGGTCAGCGCGTCGTATCGGTAGAAGAGTTCGAAGTGGGGAATGGGCGGGGCGGGTGCGGTCATGCGTGAAGTGTCCCAGCGGGGTTGAACCTGGCCATCGCGGCAGACGCGCAGCTTAGCGGAAGCCCGCGTCTTCAGCAGGCGAACGGCGCGCCGTCGACGAACACCCGCAGTTCGCCGGGCGCGAACGCGACCCAGGGTTCGTCGCGCGTCAGCGGCTCGGTGACGATGACGGCGACGCGGTCGCGCGCGGTGGTGTGCTGCGCGAAGTCGACGGTCACGTCATCGTCGTGCAGCGAGGCGCGCGCGAAGGGGTGCTGGCGCACCAGGTGGTGCAGGTGCGTCGAGCAATGCGCCCACAGCGCCTGGCCGTTGCTGAGCATGAAATTGAAGGTGCCGTGCGCGGCCGGCACCGGCGCGAGTTCGCGCAGCGTGGCGGTGAGCTCCGCGATCGGCGGCACGCTCGCATGCGCCTTCGCGAGCTCCTGCATCAGCCAGCAGAACGCGCGCTCGCTGTCGGTCTCGCCGACCGGGCGGAACGCGCCGTGCAGCCGCGGCGCGAAGCCCTTCAGATCGCCGTTGTGCGCGAACACCCAGTAGCGGCCCCACAGCTCGCGCACGAACGGGTGGGTGTTCGCGAGCGTGACCTGGCCTTGCGTGGCCTTGCGGATGTGCGCGACGATGTTGTCGCTCTTGATCGGATACTGCCGCACCATCTCGGCCACCGGCGAATGGCGCGCGCTTTGCGCATCGACCATCAGCCGCACGCCGGCGCCCTCGAAGAACGCGATGCCGAAGCCATCCTTGTGCTCCTCGGCGCGGGTCGAGAAACCGGTGAAGCTGAACATCACGTCGGTGGGCGTGTTGGCGTTCATGCCGAGCAGCTGGCACATCGCGTCAGTCTCGCATCAATCGAGGAACAGCCGGCGGAAGCCTTTGAAGCTGACGAGGTTGCCGGGGTTGCTGGTCTCGTTCAGCACGCCCGTCATGCGCCGCAGCAGGCCGGGGTTCTTGTTGGCGCGCCAGATCAGCAGGTCGACCAGCCACGGGTAGCGGTTGACGCTGTTGGCGCGCTTGTAGAGCTCGAAGCGCGGCTTGAGCGCGCGCAACCGGCCCTCGTAGGCGGCGCGCACCGCGTCGTCGCTGCCGCCTGCGAGCACCACCTCGGCCGCGAGCATGCCGGTCTCCATGGCCTTGCCTATGCCTTCGCCGCTGAACGAGTAGGTGCTGCCGACCGCATCGCCGACCACCAGCAGCCCCGGCCGCGTGAAACGCGCGCCTTCGAGCGAGCAGCGCAGCGGCGCACCCTTCATGGCCCCGAGCAGCGTACCGCCCCGCATCAGATCGCGCGCCGGTGCGTAGACGCGCGTGAACTCGTCCATCACGTGGCGCAGGTTGACCTCGCGCTTGGCGAGCTTGCCGCTGGACTTGTCGGTGTGGCTGTCGGCGATACCGACGCCGATGTTGAACACGCCGTCGCGGCACGGGAAGATCCAGCCATAGCCCGGCGTGACCGCGCGGTGCCAGACAAACTCGAGCGCGGCGATGCGGCCGACCATCGCGTCGTTCTTCACGTAGCCGCGCAGCGCGACGCCGCTGGGCGTGGTGCGCTCGGACATGCCGGCCGCCATCAGCGCCTGCGGCACCGCGCCGCTGGCCAGCACGACCCAGCGCGCGCGCACCGTGCGCGTCGCATCGCCTTGCTGCAGCGTCGCGCCCACTGCAACGCCGCCTTCGTCGATCGTCGCGACGAAGCGCAGCGGCGCGAACATGCGCGCACCGGCCGCGACGGCGGCGCGGCACAGGACCATGTCGAGTTCCTTGCGCGGCAGCACCGCGAGCTCACCCGGCACGTCGATGCGCCCGCCGCGCGGGCCGATGCAGCCGACGAAGCCGCTGGACTGCGCCTGCGTCATCACCTCGTCGAGCACGCCGAGCTTGCGCAGCGCGTTGTGCGCATCGGGGATCAGGCCGTCGCCGCAGACCTTGTCGCGCGGGAAGGCCTGCTGGTCGACCAGCACCACCGCCAGCCCGGCGCGCGCCAGCAGGATGGCCGCGGCGCTGCCGGAGGGGCCAGCGCCGACGACGAGGACATCGCAGCTGTCGGGGAGTTGGTCGAGGCCGAGGTTCATGCGGTGTGCAAGCTGATGAGAGAAGGGCAGGAAGGGCGCCGATTCTAGGCAGCGGGCCGCGGCGAGAGCCGCGTGCCGCCGCCCATGCGCAGCGCCGCGACGACCGCGCACGCGGTGATCGCGCCGACCAGCAGGAAGGTCTCGTGGAAGCCGCGCACCGGGTCGTGCGGCGGCGCCTGCAGCCGCCATTCGAGCACGATGCCGACCAGGCTGATGCCGACCGCGCCGCCGAGCTGGCGCATGAAGTTGATGGTGCTCGCGCCGTGCGAGATGAAGGCGTCGGGCAGGCCGCGCATCGCGCCGAGGTTGAGCGAGGGCAGCACGCAGCCCAGCCCGATGCGCCCGACGATGGCCCACAGCGTGATCCACAGCAGCGAGGTCGATGGCCCGACCGTGATCATCAACAGGAACGAGGCCGCGAGCAGCAGCAGGCCGGTGGCGACGACGCGGTTGATCGGCAGCCGATCGACGAGCCGGCTCGCCACCGGAATCGTCAGCGCGAGCACGAAGCCGGCCGGCAGCAGCGCCGCGCCGGCCTGGCTGGGCGGCAGGTGCAGCGCGATCTGCATGAACACCGGCACGAGGTAGGTCGAACCGAACAGCGCCATGCCGTAGATGAACGCGACCACGCTGCCCATCGAGAAGGCCTTGTGCTCGAACAGCCGCAGCTCCATCAGCGGGTGTGCGGTGCGGCGCTGGTAGACCACGAACACGATCAACGCGACGGCGCTGCACGCGAGCAGCGCGGCGCCGATGAGCTTCGATTCGCTGTGCAGTTCGACCATGCCGTTGAGCAGCGTCAGCACCACCACCGCGATCAGCGCGAGGCCGCGCACGTCGAGCCGCGCGCCGCCGCGTGCGGGGGCGGCGTCGCCAGGGCCGTGGATGCTGAGGAAGCGCCGCGCCATCAGCACCGCGGCGATGCAGAAGGGCACGACCACGAAGAAGATCGAGCGCCAGCCGAACCACTCCACCAGCACGCCGCCGATGCTCGGGCCGACCGCCGGCGCGAGCACCACCCCGAAGCCGAACACGCCCATCGCGCGGCCGCGCTCGTGCGGCTCGAACGCACGCATCACGATGATGGCCGGGATGGGCTGCAGGATGCCGGCGGCCAGGCCCTCGACCACACGCATCGCCAGCACCAGCCCGAACCACGGGCTCAAGCCCCCGACCACGCCGCCGACGAGCAGCAGCAGCACCACGCCGACATAGCTGCGCCGGTAGCCGAAGCGGGCGAGCAGCCACGGCGTGGTCAGCATCGACAACGTCATCGCGGCCATGAAGCCGGCCGACAGCCACTGCGCGCGTTCCTGGCCGAGGCCGAAGACGCGGCTGATGTCGGGTACCGCGACGTTGATGATGGTCGAGGCCATGATCGAGGCCATCGTGCCGATCATCACGGTGAGCAGCACCCACCAGCGGTAGCGCGGGCCGAAGCGTTGCTGCAGGCCGGCGCGGGAATGGGGGTGCGGCGTCTCGTCGGTCATGCGTGCCGGAACGCTACCAGATCGAGACGCGATCGGCCGGCGCGAGGTACATCCTGTCGCCGGGCTTGAGCTTGAAGGTCGAATAGAAGCCCGGGTGATTGCGCAGCACGCCCAGCACGCGGAATTCATCCGGCGCGTGCGGGTCGGACTTGATCTGCGCGAGCAGCGCCTCGTTGCGCGTCTTGCCGCTCCATGATTGAGCGAAGCCGTAGAAGAAGCGCTGCTCGCCGGTCATGCCGTCGATGACGGGCGACGGCTTGCCGCCAAGCGAGCGCTGCCACGCCTTCCACGCGATCTGCAGGCCGGAGTTGTCGGCGATGTTCTCGCCCAGCGTGAGCTCGCCGTTGACGTGGTAGTTGGGCGGCACCGCGAGGAAGGCGTCGTACTGCTTCACGAGCGCTGCGGTCTTGGCCTTGAACCTGGTCTTGTCCTCGGCCGTCCACCAGTCGCGCAGGTTGCCGTCGCCGTCGTACTGGCTGCCCTCGTCGTCGAAGGCATGGCTGATCTCGTGGCCGATGGTGCTGCCGATCGCGCCGTAGTTGGCGGCGTCGTCGGCCTCGGGGATGAAGTTGGGCGGCTGCAGGTAGGCGGCCGGGAACAGCACCTCGTTCATCGACGGGTCGTAGTAGGCGTTGACGGTCTGCGGCGTCGCGCCGCCCCAGTCCTCGCGGTCGACCGGCCGGCCGAGCTTGGCGATCTGGCGCGCGTCCTCGAAGCGGCGCGCGCGCATCACGTTGCCGACCAGGTCGCCGCGCTCGATCGCGAGGGCGTCGTACGAGATCCAGCGGGACGGGTAGCCGATCTTCGCGTGCAGCCGCGCGAGCTTGGCGCGCGCCTGTTCGCGCGTCGCCGGCGTCATCCACGCCAGCGTGTCCAGGCTCTCGCCGAAGGTGGCCAGCAGGTTCTCGACCATCGCCTGCATGCGCTCCTTGCTCGCGGGCGGGAAGTGCTGCGCCACATAGAGCTTGCCGACCGCCTCGCCGAGCGATTCGTCGACGAGCCGCACGCCGCGTCGCCAGCGCGGCTGGTCCTTGGTGGTGCCGTGCAGCACCACGCCGTTGAACGCGAAGCGCGCGTCGACGAACGCCGGGCTCAGGAACGGCGCGTAGCCGTCGAGCAGGCGCACGCGCGCGTAGGTCTTCCAGGTGGCCAGCGGCACCGACGCGAGCAGGCGATCGAGGCCGCGCGCGTAACTCGGCTGGCGCACCAGCACATCGGGCGTCTTGCCGGCCAGCCCGCTCGCCGCGAGGTAGCTGGGCCAGTCGAACGCCGGCGCGAGTGCAGGCAGCTCTTCCAATCGGACCGGGTTGTAGCCCTTGATCGGATCGCGGTTCTCGACCGGGCTCCATTGCACGCGCGCGATCTCGGTCTCGAGCGCGAGCACGCTGCGCGCACTGGCGGCCGCGGCCTCGCGCGGCGCACCGGCGAGCGTCAGCAGCTTGGCGATGTACTGCAGGTACTTGGCGCGCGTGACACGGAACTTGGCGTCGTCGGCCTTCAGGTAGTAGTCGCGCGACGGCAGGCCGAGGCCGGACTGCGCCAGCGCCGGCACATAGCGCGTCGCGTCGCGGTCGTCCTGCGCGATGTAGACGCCCAGCGGCGTGTCGACGCCGATCTGGCCGAGCCGCGCGAACAGCGCCGCGAGCTGCGCGCGGTCGGCCACCGCGTCGATCACCGCGAGTTCGTCGGCCAGCGGCGCGACACCCAGCCGCGCGACTGCGGGCTCGTCCATGAAGCTGGCGTACAGGTCGGCAAGCTTCCTCGCCTCGGGATCGTCCGCACGCGTTTGCGCCGACATCACCAGCGCCTGCAACTGGCTCTGCGTCAGATCGATCAGCTTCTCGGTGGGCCCGATGTAGCGCTTGTCGGCCGGCATCACCGCATGCTTCAACCAACCGTTGTTGGCCCGCGCATAGAAGTCGTCCTGCGCCCGCACGCGCTTGTCGACGGCACCGAGGTCGATGCCGCTGGTGGGTTGGGCGTGGGCGTGGGCGTGGGCGTGGGCGGGCAGGAAACAGGACAGCGCAACAGCCCAGCACACGGCGGGCATCGATCTGGGAAGTTTCAAGAATTCTCCAGGCGTTCGGGCAGAGCGCGCCACTTTACCCGGACGACCAGACGCGCGGTCGACGGCCCGTGCGCGACGGCCTCAGTCGTGCCGTGCAATCAGCAGCTGCTGCAAGGCAGCACGCAATGGCACGAGGTCATCCCGCAAGATGCTCCACAGTGTGTCGTCGTCGACGCCGAGGTAGCCGTGAATCAACCGGTTTCGCACGGCGATCACGAGGCGCCATGGCACATCCGGCGCCGTGGCCCGGATCTCTTCCGAGACATGCGTCGCGGCCTCGCCGATCAGTTCGAGATTGCGCAGAGTCGCGTCATAGCGCATCGAATCGATGCCGAACGCGGCCCGTTCGAGCCTTGCGTGTAGGCCAGTGCCTTGTCGATGAACGACACCATGTCTTCGACATAGAAGCGCCATTCTCTCGGCACGCCGGCCTCAGACATGGATCGCGTCACGCTCTACGAATGGCCGCAACTGGGGGCGCAATGCCTGCTCGGTCACGAGATCGACCGGGCAACCGAGCAGGTCCTCCAGATAGAACTGCAGGCCGAAGTAGCGGCGCGAGTCGGCCGGGCCGTCGAAGGCCACGAGCACATCGACGTCGCTGTCGAGCCGCGCATGATCGCGCGCACGGGACCCGAACAGCGCGAGCCGAAGCACGCCGAAGCGCTGCTGCAACTCGGGTTTGCTCCGGCTCAACAGGGCAAGGGTGGCGGCGCGGTCCATGGCCGGATCATGCCGCATCGGCGGTGCGCCGCCAACCAGCCTCAGCCCGCCGCCTTCACCTTCAGCCGCCACGCGTGCAGCAGCGGCTCGGTGTAGCCGCTCGGTTGCGACAAGCCCTTGAACACCAGATCGCTCGCCGCCTGGAACGCCGCGGAATCATCGAAGTGGCCGGCCATGTTCCTGTAGAGCGGATCGCCCGCGTTCTGCTGGTCGACGACCTTGGCCATGCGCTTCATCGTGGCCTTGACCTGCGACTTGCTCACCACGCCGTGGTGCAGCCAGTTCGCCATGTGCTGGCTGCTGATGCGCAGCGTCGCGCGGTCTTCCATCAGGCCGACATTGTGGATGTCGGGCACCTTGGAGCAGCCCACGCCCTGATCGATCCAGCGCACCACGTAGCCGAGGATGCCTTGCGCGTTGTTGTCGAGCTCCTGCTGCTTCTCGGCATCGCTCCACTTCGGCTTCTTCGCGACCGGCACGGTGAGCAGGCCTTCGAGAATCTCGGCGGCGTCCAGGCCGGTGTCGGCCTTCTCGATCGCCTTCTGCACCGCGAACACGTCGACCTGGTGGTAGTGCAGCGCATGCAGCGTCGCGGCGGTCGGGCTCGGCACCCACGCGGTGTTGGCGCCGGCCTTCGGGTGCGCGATCTTCTGCTGCAGCATCGCGGCCATCAGGTCGGGCATCGCCCACATGCCCTTGCCGATCTGCGCCTTGCCGCGCAGCCCGCATTGCAGGCCGACCAGCACGTTGTTGCGCTCGTAGGCCTGGATCCACGCGGTGCTCTTCATGTCGCCCTTGCGCAGCATCGGGCCGGCCTGCATCGCGGTGTGCATCTCGTCGCCGGTGCGGTCTAGGAAGCCGGTGTTGATGAAGGCGACGCGGTCCGCGGCCGCGGCGATGCAGGCCTTCAGATTGACGCTGGTGCGGCGCTCCTCGTCCATGATGCCCAGCTTCACGGTCGCCTTGGGCAGCCCGAGCAACTGCTCGACGCGGCCGAACAGCTCGCTTGCGAACGCCACCTCGGCCGGGCCGTGCATCTTGGGCTTGACGATGTAGACCGAGCCCTTGCGCGAGTTGGTGATGCCCGCCGCGCCTTTTTTCTGCAGGTCGTGCAGCGCGATGGCGGTGGTGATGACGGCATCGAGAATGCCCTCGGGAATCTCCTTCGCGTCAGTGCCCCACAGCACCGCCGGGCTCGTCATCAGGTGGCCGACATTGCGCACGAACAGCAGCGACCGGCCGTGCAGCGTGACGGCCTCGCCCTTGGGCCCGGTGTAGACGCGGTCCGGGTTGAGCCCGCGCGTGAAGCTCTTTCCGCCCTTGCTCACTTCTTCGGTCAGCGTGCCTTTCAGGATGCCGAGCCAGTTGCCGTAGGCCTGGACCTTGTCGTCGGCGTCGACCACCGCGACCGAGTCTTCCAGGTCGAGGATGGTCGACAGCGCCGATTCGAGCACCAGATCGCTGACGCCAGCGGCATCGCTCGCACCGATCACGGTGCCGCGGTCGATGCGCAGATCGAGGTGCAGCCCGTTGTGCGCGAACAGCACCGACGACGGCGCGGCCGCGCCGCCCTGGTAGCCGACGAACTGCGCCGGCTTGGCCAGCGCGGTGGTCGTGCCGTCGGCCAGTGCGACGACGAGCGCACCGCCCACGACGCGGTAGCCGGTCGAGTCGATGTGCGAACCGCGCTTCAGCGGCACGGTGCGGTCGAGCACATGCCGTGCGTATTCGATCACCTTGGCGCCGCGCACCGGGTTGTAGCCCGGGCCCTTGTCGGCGCCGCCGTCGGTCGAGATCGCATCGGTGCCGTACAGCGCGTCGTACAGCGAGCCCCAGCGCGCGTTCGCGGCGTTGAGTGCATAGCGCGCGTTCGTGATCGGCACCACCAGTTGCGGGCCGGCCTGCAGCGCGAGTTCGGCGTCGACGTTCCTGGTCGTCGCGGTTACGCGCTCGGGCACCGGCACGAGGTAGCCGATCTTCTCCAGGAACTTGCGGTACTTGCCCATCTTCTTGACCGGGCCCGGATGCGCGCGGTGCCAGTGGTCGAGCTCGCTCTGCAGACGCTCGCGTTCGGCGAGCAGCGCGGCGTTCTTGGGCGCGAGGTCGGCGACGATTGCATCGAAGCCGCGCCAGAACGTGGCGGCATCGATGCCGGTGCCGGGCAGCACCTGCTCCTCGACGAAGCGGTGCAGCACGGTGGCGACTTGAAGGCCGTGGACGCTGGTGCGGGGGAGTTGGCTTGCGGTCATGGTCTTGAGGGCGTTTCAGTGGGTGGGGAAGAAGTCGAGCACGTCGCGCAGGCTGGTGCCGATGCGCGTCGGTTCGGTGGCGAGCTGTTCGAGCGGCAGGTTGAAGCGGTTCACCCACAGCGTGGTGTAGCCGTACCAGGCGGCGCCGATCGCGTCCCAGCAGTTGCTGGAGACGAACAGGATGTCCTTGGCCGGCAGGTTCAGCGCCTGCGGGCCGAGCGCGTAGGCGGCCGGGTCGGTCTTGAACTTGCGCAGCGCGTGCACGCTGAGCACGTGCGCGAGCAGCCCGGAGAAGCCGGCGCTCTTCACGGCCACGCCCAGCATCTCCGGATCGCCGTTGCTGAGAATGCCCGCCGGAATGCCGCGCGCCTTCAGCTCGGCCAGCACCTCGCGGTTCTCGGGGAAGCTGCTCAGGTGGCGGTACTGGTTCATCAGCCGGTCTTCGGCGACGGTCGTGAGCTCCAGGCCCAGGCGCTGCGCCGAATAGCGCAGGCCGGCGCGGGTCAGGTCCCAGAACGGGCGGTACTGGCCGCTCATCGAGACGAGGCGCGTGTACTCGATCTGCTTGTCGCGCCACATCACGCTGAGGCGTTCGCCGAAGCCCGGAAACAACTGCTCCGCCAGCAGCGCGACGCTGTAGACGTCGAACAGCGTGCCGTAGGCGTCGAAGAGCACGGCGCGCGGCGTCTCGGTGGCGGGGGATTTGTCCATTCGAGAAATTTATTCGATAAGCCTACCGGCATTAAGTACGATCAATGCGTTGGATTCGTGACTCGAATAGATGTAATCTTGGACAGACTGAAGCAGCTCGAGACCTTCGCCGCCGTCGCCACACGCGGCAGCCTGACCGCGGCGGCGAGTGCAGAAGGCGTCGCGCCCGCGGTGATCGGCCGGCGCATCGACGCGCTCGAGCGCCGCCTGGGCGTGAAGCTGCTGGTGCGCACGACGCGGCGGCTGTCGCTCACGCACGAGGGCAGCGCCTTCCTCGAAGACTGTCAGCGCCTGCTGGCAGACTGGGCGAATGCCGAGGCCAGCGTCAGCGCGGGCGGCGTCAAGGCCAGCGGGCATTTGCGGCTCACGTCACCGGCCGGCTTCGGACGGCGACATGTGGCGCCGCTGGTGCCGCGCTTCCTGGCGCTGCATCCGGAGGTCAGCATCTCGCTGAACCTGAGCGACCGCGTCGTCGACATCGTCAACGAGAGTTTCGACTGCGCGGTGCGCGTGGGCGATCTGCCCGACAGCAGCCTGATCAGCGTGCGCCTGGCGGACAACCGCCGCCTGTGCGTGGCCACGCCGGCGTACCTGAAGCGCGCCGGCACACCCGCGCACCCGGCCGAACTCGCGCGCCACGAGTGCCTGACGCTGAGCAGCGACGCGAGCCAGACGCGCGGCTGGGCCTTCCAGATCGACGGCGAGGTGCACTACCTGCGTCCCAGCGGCCGGCTCGACTGCACCGATGGCCAGGTGCTGCACGCATGGTGCTCGGCCGGCCTCGGGCTGGCGTGGCGCTCCGCCTGGGAAGTGGAGCAGGAGATCGCGGCGGGCGAGCTCGTCAGCGTGCTCGATGATTTTTCAGCGCCGCCGAACGGCATCTACGCGGTGTTTCCGCATGCGCGCCATCTCGCGCTGCGCGTGCGGCTGTGGATCGACTTCCTGAAGCACAGCTATGGAGACGCCAGCTACTGGCGGCGCACGCTGCCGCTACTTCGGTGAGTCGTCCAGCCAGGACATGGTCGGGGGCGGGACCAGCCCGCGCGCCAGACCACGGGCCTCGAGTTCCTCGCCCCAACCGGACGCCACGGTCTGCCGCGCCCATGAAACGTATTGCCGCGCCTCCTCCTGCTCATACGCGAAGTTGTCGCAGTTCAGCACGAGGTTGTGGATGGACGCGATCGCGCTGCCGGTGCGCGTGATCGCCATCGCCAAGGTGCCGGAGAAGATCGGATAGGGTGCGATGTCGAACGCTTCAGACAAGTCCCAGCGGCCTTCTCGATGCAGCAGCCCATGGTTGCGCGGATGATCGTCGCCGTTGCCGCAGATGGCGTTGAACGCCATGCGGCGCCAGAGCTCGCGCTTGAGCTCGCTCGCGTCCACGTCCTTCAGACCGCACCAGCGCTGCACCTCGTGAGCTAGCGCCACATAGGAGCGCTGCCGCTCGCCGCGGGTCTGGGCATCGAGGCGCAAGACCGTGTGCGCGCTGGCGTAGAGATGGCGGAACACGCTGCCATGGGTGTCGATGTGGCGATCGAAGCGCTTGACCAGCAGCACTTCGCGCTCGCCAGCCTGCCTGAACTGGACGGTGGCAGCGCGGATCTGGCAGCGCGCAGCCATGCGCATCGCCACGTACTCCCGCAGCGGCGCATGCGGCGGATCGCCACGCTCCTGCATCTTGGCGATCCAGAGCTGGCCTTCGTGGATCACCGTCAGCTTCGGACGTTCGCCACCCAGGCTCGTGCCCTGCATGCCCTTGACCTCGCGCGCTGCCTGGCTGCTGGGGCGGCCCGATGGAAGTGCGGACAACACGTTCATCAAGTCGTCCGACGATGGCGCCTTGAACGCGGACTTGGCATCGATGTCATCGCAGACCTCGATGGCCCCCACGGAGTCGCCTTCCGACAGTTCGAGCCGCTGCATCGGGTCTGACAGTGTCTGACCGCGCATCTGCTCAAGCAGCGCCAGCCCGAAACCCTCAGGGCTGGCATCGCGGAACACGCCGAAGAGCCCGCCCTGCCGCCGCTCGCTGACGCCTCGCTGCGCCCGCGTGAGCGGGAGGCTGAAAGGGTCCAGCGCCAGCGCGTCGGCGCGAGCCAGATAACTGTTGTCATAGCGGAACCTGCCGAGTCCGCTTTCCAGACTGAAGCGGCCCGCGCACACCGGCGCTGCCTGCCCCGGCAGCCACACCCACGCGGGCTTGTCGGTGGCACTCACCGCTGACGCTTGCCGCGGACGCGTTGCGGCAGCTGCGATTCGAGAATGTCGACATCGGACTGCGCTTTGCCCAGCGCCGCCACCGCCTCGGCGAAGCCTTCGAGCATGTCCAGTGCGTAGAGAACCTGCAGCCAGTAGCCCAGCTGAACCTGCGGCGCGCCTTTCTCCATGGAGAGCAAAGTGTTGGTGCTGATGCCGGCCTTGGCGGCCACATCCGGCTGGGTGAGACCACGTGCCTTGCGCACCGTTCGAATCCGCGCTGCGAGCGCTCGCAGTGCGTCCTCCGCCTCGAACGGGAGCGTGGATGCAGCGCTTGAAACTCTCATATCTCAGATACTAAGTCATTTAAATCACAATATATAGTGATTTTTCAACGACTTCGACAAAGGGTTCGGCATCGCCTTCATGGCGTCGCGCACACAAAAAAGCCCGCCGAAGCGGGCGTTGTGCCGAAGCGTCGGGCCGAGGGGCCCCATCGCATCACTTGCTCAGGCATTCCTTCATGAACGCCTTGCGCTCGTCGCCCTTGGTGGCCTTGGCCTTCGGGTCGGCGTTGCAGGCCTTCATCTTGTCTTGCTGGGTGGCCTTCTTGGCCGACAGGCAGGTCTTCATGAACGTCTTGCGCTCATCGCCCTTCTTGTCGCCGGCGTCCTTGTTGCAATCGGCCATCTTGGACTGCTGCTTGCCCATCGGCGCGCTGGCGGCGTCGGCGGCGAAAGCGGCGGGGGCGAGTGCAGCACACGACAGCACGAGCGCGGTCAACAGGTTCTTCATTGGAATCTCCTTGAGAGTGAGCAGGGCTTGATTGCCGGGTTGGATTGAAGCACGCATGGCTTGCGGCCAGCAAGGACACAACGCACCCGGCCGTCTCGCGGACGACACGCCCGCGCACGGCATTCACGCGTTCAGAGGATTCGTCGCGGATGCGCCAGCGCCTCGTGCGCCACGTGCAGGCGCCGCACCAGCACGCGGATGAAGGCGGCGTCGAACAGGTGCCGGCAGCCCGGGCTGATCTGCATCAGCGTCTCGGGCGTGAACGAGATCGTGGTGGCGGCCTCGGTCACGATCACGTCGGTGCTGTGGCGCTTGAGCTCTGGGTTGGGCGCGAGGTAGGCCATCTCGCCGATCGACGTGCCACTGCCGAGCTGCGCGACCTTCTTGCCGTCGCGGAACACCTCGACCGCGCCTTGCGCGAGGATGTGAAAGCTGTTGCCCTCCTCACCCTTGCGGTAGAGCGCATGGCCGAAATGAAAGCGCTGCCATTTCGCGCGGTGCACCACTTCCCACAGCTCCACGTCGCCGAAGCTCGAGAAGAAATCGAGCGAACGCAACAGATTGAAACGTTCGGAGTCGAGCACGCCCTGCAGTTGCCCGCGCGGCACCTGCTGGTTGGTGATCAGGCCCGACAGCGCCTGCGCGAACTCTTCCCAGTTGGCATAGCGATCGGCCGGGTTCTTGGCGAGCGCGCGCTGCACCATCGCGTCCAGCCCGGGGCTCACGCCGTCGCGCAGGCCGCTGAGCGGCGCCGGCACGACGTGGTAGATCTGCTGCACCATCGCCGACTGCACCTGCGCATCGAACGGCGGGCGGCCGGCGATCAGGTGGTACAGCACGGCGCCGAGCGAGTACATGTCGGCACGGCAATCGAGCGTGTCGCCATCGAGCTGCTCGGGCGACATGTAGGCGAGCGAGCCCACGCGGTAGATCTGCGTGACCTCGGAGTCGAGGTTGAGCACGCTGCCGAAGTCGCTGATCTTGACGTCGGTGACGGCGCCGTTGGCGTTCAGCACCGCGAGCAGATTCGCCGGCTTCACGTCGCGGTGGATCAGTCCCTGGCGGTACACGTAGCCCAGCGCCATCGCGCACTTGAAGCCGATTTCGACGACCAGCTCCAGCGGCAGCAACTGGTCGGTGCGGCAATACGGCCGCAGCGTGCTGCCGGGCACGTACTCCATCACCAGATACGGCGCCGACGCCGACGGCACGGCGTCGAAGATCTGCACCACGTTCGGGTGATTCAGCCGCCCGGCGAGCGCGGCCTCGGCGGCGAAGAAGCGATCGGAGTAGCGATTGCCGACGGCATCGCCCATGTCGCGCGAACGCACGCGCTTGATGGCCACGTCCTGCCCCTTGAAGTCGTCGTGGCACAGGAAGACCTCGGCCGTCGCGCCTTCGCCCAGGCGCTTCAGCACACGGTACTTGCCGATGTGACTGGGCAGCGACGACAGGGAGTCGTCGTCGGGGTCGTGCGATGGGGCGGATTGAATGCTCATGTGCAGGGCGGCCAGGCGGCAGCGTCTGTCGGCATCATCGTGCCATTTTCACGTCATTGGTATGCCGAACAGGCGGGAGAACCGCGCCCAATCCGTCGGCTCGCGCAGCGGCGAAGCGGGTGCCCCCTCTTAGAATCGGCCCATGATCCAAGCCAAAACTGACCTCCTCGCAGCGCTGGGCGCGGCGATTCAAGAGGTCGCGCCCGAGGGCAGCGTCGCCCCCGCATTCGAATCGCCGAAACAGGCCGCCCACGGCGACCTCGCCTGCACCGCGGCGATGCCGCTGGCCAAGGCGCTGAAGAAGAACCCGCGCGAGGTGGCCGGCGCGCTCGTCGAGGCGCTGCAGCGCCAGCCCGCGGTGCAGCGCTGGGTCGACGCACTCGAGATCGCCGGCCCGGGCTTCATCAACCTGCGCCTGAAGGCTGCGGCCAAGCAGGCGGTCGTCGGCGAGGTGCTGAGCGCCGGCGCGCGCTTCGGCCGCCAGCCGCCGCAAGCCGAGCAGATGCTGGTCGAGTTCGTGTCGGCCAATCCGACCGGCCCGCTGCACGTGGGCCACGCGCGCCAGGCCGCGCTCGGCGACGCGATCTGCAACCTGTTCGAGACCCAGGGCTGGCGCGTGTCGCGCGAGTTCTACTACAACGACGCCGGCGTGCAGATCGCGACGCTGGCGAACTCGGTGCAGGCGCGCCTGCGCGGCTTCAAGCCGGGCGATGCGCAGTGGCCGGAGTCGGCCTACAACGGCGACTACATCGCCGACATCGCGACCGACTTCCTCGCGAAGAAGACCGTGAGCGCCGACGACCGCGCCTTCACCGCGTCCGGCGACATCGACGACCTCGACAGCATCCGCCAGTTCGCGGTGGCCTATCTGCGCCATGAGCAAGACCTCGATCTGCAGGCCTTCGGCGTGCGCTTCGACCACTACTTCCTCGAGTCCAGCCTGTACTCGAGCGGCCGCGTCGACGACACCGTGAAGCGCCTGGTCGCCTCCGGCAAAACGTTCGAGGAAGGCGGCGCGCTGTGGCTGCGCACCACCGACTACGGCGACGACAAGGACCGCGTGATGCGCAAGTCGGTCCCGGCCGGAACCGATCCGTCGTCCGCGGAGGCCACCTACACCTACTTCGTGCCCGACGTGGCCTACCACGTCAACAAGTACGAGCGCGGCTTCCACAAGGCCATCAACATCCAGGGCGGTGACCACCACGGCACGATCGCGCGCGTGCGCGCCGGTGTGCAGGCCGCGGGCGCCGGCGTGCCGGTGGGCTACCCCGACTACATCCTGCACAAGATGGTCACGGTGATGAAGGGCGGCGAGGAGGTCAAGATCTCCAAGCGCGCCGGCAGCTATGTGACGCTGCGCGACCTGATCGACTGGACCAGCCGGGACGCGGTGCGCTTTTTCCTGCTCAGCCGCAAGGCCGACAGCGAGTTCACCTTCGACGTCGACCTCGCGCTGAAGCAGAACGACGAGAACCCGGTGTTCTACGTGCAGTACGCGCATGCGCGCATCTGCTCGGTGATCCGCCAGTGGGTCGAGAACGGCGGCGACGAGGCCACGCTGAGCGCCGCCGATCTCTCGCGCCTGAGCGCGCCCAGCGAGGCCGCGCTGATGCTCAAGCTGGCCGAATTCCCCGCGATGCTGTCCAACGCCGCGGCCGGCCTGGCACCGCACGACACCACCTTCTACCTGCGCGATCTGGCCGGCGCGTTCCACAGCTATTACGGCGCGGAGCGCTTTCTCGTCGATGATGCGGAACTCGCGCGGGCCCGCATCGCGTTGCTGGTCGCGACAAGGCAGGTCATCCGCAACGCGCTGGCAGTGCTCGGCGTCAGCGCGCCGGACCGCATGGACAGAGACACCGAACCCAAAGAGTCGCAACCTTCATGAACGAACCGAAGAAGCCATCGAAAAAGGGCAGCGCCCCGAGACAACGCGGCGGCTTTGCCGTCGGCCTGATCATCGGGCTGCTGATCGGCCTGGCGCTCGCGCTGGGCGTGGCGCTGTACGTGACCAAGGTGCCGGTGCCCTTCGTCAACAAGGTGCCGCAGCGCACCGCGGGCCAGGACGCCGCCGAGGCCGAGAAGAACAAGAACTGGGACCCGAACAGCCCGCTCTACGGCAAGAACCCGGCCAAGCCGACGACCGCCGCGAGCGGGATCGTCACGCCGCCGCCGGCGACCGGGCCGGCCACTGCCACCACTGCGCCGGTGATTCCCGGCATGCCCTCGACCACGCCGCCGCCCGCCACCACCAGCGCGGCAGTGCCGGCGCCCAAGGCCTCGTCGCCCGCCAGCGTGCGCGATCCGGCGGCCATCCTGGCCGACAAGCCGGCGCGCGAGCCCAAGGCCGCCGCTTCCGGGGCGGTCGCCAGCGGCCCCGACCCGTTCAACTACTTCGTGCAGGCCGGCGCCTATGGCCGCACCGAAGATGCCGAGCAGCAGCGCGCGAAGCTCGCGATGATGGGCATGGAAGGCAAGCTGACCGAACGCGAGCAATCGGGCCGCACGGTCTACCGCGTGCGCGTCGGCCCGTTCGACAAGAAGGCCGATGCGGATGCCGCGAAGGAAAAACTCGACGCGGCGGGTGTCGAATCGGCGCTGGTCAGAGTACAACGCTGAGCTGGGATCGAGCCCGGCCTGAACTTTGCACGCCGCACACGACTCTTTCACGCCCTCACACACCAGCAGCAACCATGAAACGCAGAGAGTTCTCAGCCGCCACCCTCCTCGGCGCCGCGCTCGGCTCCCCCGCTGCGCACGCCCAGGGCGGCCCGGTCGAAGGCAAGAACTATGTGCGCCTGAGCGCACCGCTGCCGGTCAGCGCGCCGCCCGGCAAGATCGAGGTGGTCGACTTCTTCTGGTATGGCTGCCCGCACTGCGCGGCGTTTGAGCCCGAGCTCGACGGCTGGGTGCGGCGCCTGCCGGAAGACGTGGTCTTCATCCGCGTGCCGGTGGCTTTCCGCGCCGAGCCGTTCACCACGCACCAGCGCATCTACTACGCGCTGGAAGCGCTCGGCCTGGTCGACTCGCTGCACCGCAAGGTGTTCTATGCGATCCATGTCGAGCATCAGGCGCTCGACAAGCCCGCCGAGATCGAGGCCTTCATGGCCAAGAGCGGCGTGGACACCGCCAAGTTCATGGAAGCCTTCGCGTCGTTCTCCACGCTCGCCAAGATCAAGCGCGCCAAGCAGCTCGTCGACGGCTACAAGATCGACGGCGTGCCGGCGATCGGCATCCACGGCCGCTTCTACACGGCGGGCTCGCTGGCCGGCGGCAACGAACGCATGCTGCCCGTGACGGACTTCGTGGTCCAGAAGTTGCGTAAAGCCGGCTGAGCGACCAACGGCATGAAGGCTGTGGGCTAGAATGGCCTGCAAGTTTCATGCCTTTATGAACCATTACTCGCTCCCGTCTTCGCTCGTCGTCGCCTTCGCTGCTGCCCTGGCCTGCGTTCCCGCGCACGCCGAACGCACCGACCGGCTGCAGAAGATCAACATTTCCGCCGACCAGGGCGGGCAGCTCGACCTGCAGAACCAGGTCGTGATCTACACCGGCAACGTCGTCATCACGCAGGGCTCGATGGTGATCCGCGCGGCCAAGGTCGAGGTCCGCGAGTTGCCGAGCGGCTACCGCACCGCGGTCGCGCTCGGCTCGCCGGGCAAGCCGGCGACCTTCCGCCAGAAGCGCGATGGCGTCGACGAATACATCGAAGGCGAGGCCGAGCGGCTCGAATACGATGGCAAGTCGGTCACGGTGCGCTTCATCAACAACGCCGAGTGGCGCCGCCTGCGTGGCGCGACGCTCGCCGACGAGGTCAGCGGCAACCTGATCACCTACGACGGCACGACCGAGAAGATGGAAGTCTCCGGCGGTGCCAAGCCGACCACCTCGAACCCGGGCGGCCGCGTCGGCGCGGTGCTGACGCCGCGCGAAGGCACCGAGGCCGCGGCCGAAGCCGCACAGGCCGCCGCGTCGGCCGCGTCGCCGCTGAAGATGACGCCCGCGCTGCCGCCGCCCAAGACGGGGGACAAGCGTTGAGCGTGAACGCGGGCACCGAGGCGCCCAGGCTCGAACACCGCCTCGAAGCCTCCGGCCTGCGCAAGTCCTACGGGGCGCGCACCGTCGTCAAGGACGTGCACCTGTCGGTGCGCAGCGGCGAGGTCGTCGGGCTGCTCGGCCCCAACGGCGCGGGCAAGACGACGAGCTTCTACATGATCGTCGGCCTGGTGCGTGCCGACGCGGGCGAGATCTCGATCGAAGGTCGGCGCGTCGAGCGCCTGCCGATTCATCAGCGCTCGCGGCTCGGCCTGTCGTACCTGCCGCAGGAAGCGTCGATCTTTCGCAAGCTCACGGTCGAGGAGAACGTGCGCGCCGTGCTGGAGCTGCAGATCGACGACGCCGGAAAGGCGCTGAAGCCGGCGGTGATCGAGCAACTGCTCGACGGCCTGCTGCACGACCTCTCGATCGAGAAGCTGCGCGCGTCGCCGGCACCGGCGCTCTCGGGCGGCGAGCGCCGGCGCGTCGAGATCGCGCGCGCACTCGCCACGCAACCGCGCTTCATCCTGCTCGACGAGCCCTTCGCCGGCGTCGACCCGATCGCGGTGATCGAGATCCAGCGCATCATCAGCTTCCTGAAGAACCGTGGCATCGGCGTGCTGATCACCGACCACAACGTGCGCGAGACGCTGGGCATCTGCGACCGCGCCTACATCATCAGCGAGGGACGCGTGCTGGCCGAAGGCACGCCGACCGAGATCGTCGAGAACCCGGACGTCCGCAAGGTCTATCTCGGCGAACACTTCCGGATGTAGGCGTGATGACGATGCTGTTCATCTGCGCACCGCGCCCGGCGCCGGGCCGCCCCAAGGCGGGCGCGCGGCCCCCCGGGGGGCCGGCCGGACTCGGCCGG
>Ga0307510_10000869_pt1 | contig 31741 bp, 32 predicted proteins | sample 12_EM_MG_FD_207224 | JGI IMG/M metagenome (GOLD analysis project Ga0307510, IMG submission 207224) | Populus trichocarpa ectomycorrhiza microbial communities from riparian zone in the Pacific Northwest, United States - 12_EM | ecosystem: Host-associated > Plants > Roots > Unclassified | place... | reverse complement strand
TCAGAACAGGCATCCGCCGTAGAAGAGCCAGGATCCGGGTATACTGCTGCTAATTCAGAAGGTGTGAAAAATCAGGATTGGGAAAGAGAAAAGGAAAGATTAAAGAATATTGAGTATCAGCTTGCTACTATCGCGAAAATACTTAAAACCATGCTGAACCGACAGAGTTTGACAGAAGAGGTTCTTAAACACAGGATTTCTAAGCCTGCCAAAAAGCACAAAAAAAAGCCCGGGGGTTAACCGGGCTCCTAGCAGGTAGTTCATGGTTACTGCACATCAAGCAGATGTATATCAAAAATCAGGATGGAAGAAGCTGGGATCGTGACGTTTCCTGCAGAAATGGCCTGTGAGCCATAACCCAGGGAAGGTGGTATATACAACCATATCCTTCCGCCTTTTTTAATCAGGGGTACACCTTGCTGCCAGCCATCGATAAGGTTAGACAATTGTGTGGCATAGCTGGCCTGTTGATCAAATACAGCCCCGCTGGTAAGCGTCCCGGTATAAGCGACATTGATCTCTGTACACTCCCCGGGATTCGGGCCTGCTCCTAAGCTGTCAATTTTGTAATAGAACCCTCTTGCATGTAAAGTAGCTGTTATTCCAGCAGAATCAAGGTATTTCTTAACGGCGTCCTGCTCGGTCTTCGGTGCCACGGTACCATCATCGGTATAATCACATTTTTTCTTTGAACACGAGCCTAAACACAAGAAAATCAAAGCTAAACACCCAAGTAGATACCTCATTCCTATTTTTTACGCAAATATAGTCCCCGATAAATTAGACAACACACTAATTGGAATTGCTGCAAGGAAATTAAAAAAAAGGCATCTTTTTTAATTTCTCTTACTTTTTGGCCTCAGAAGACCGCGGTTCGGCATCAGTCCCCGCATCCCCCTTTGTACCCAAATCAGGCAAATCCGGAGCCCAAGTCTCCGATGTTACCCCCATCCCCGGCTCAGTCGCCGGAGCCCCGGCCCCAGCCTCCCGATCCCTCTTTATCACCAACTCCCGATACCGCTGCTCATACTGATCCCACTTCCATCGCTGATAAAATATCGCCGTAAACGCCACGATCAGCAACAAAGCCACAAAAAGGACCATTGGATTGAATTCCCCACTGTTTGCTTCCATATCGGCCCTCTTATACCACCCGGATGTGAAACTTATCACCGTAGGGATAACAAACAACAGCCCCAACGGGATCCCCACCAAAAACTGGCGGAACAGCTTCTTTTGCCGAAGCCGGTTTCTTTCCCAATACTGGATAAAGTCGTTTTCTTCCTTGCTAAGCATAGAACAAAGGTAGGCCGCCCAAGGAAGAAAATTTCATTTCCAATGATTTACGAAGAAGTTTTTCTACCTTAGCCTGTAACAAAATCCATGGTTTGAAATTACCACAACTCCTGTCGCAGTTTTTGTATCAGAATAGAAAGATGGACCTGCCGGGCATCGGAAGCTTTACGCTGGATGCCGGAGCGGTCATCCCGCAGGAATCGGACCGGATGGGTCAAATTCCGGCTTCCGGCATCACTTTCAAAAATGCGAACATACCCGTCGCCGATGAGGCCCTTATCCTTTTTATCAAAGAACACACCGGCAAAATGAAATCCCTGGTCTCAGCAGACCTGGACTTTTATCTTACCACCGGCCGCCAGCTGCTCAACATCGGCAAGATGTTCTACCTGGAAGGCATAGGCACCCTCGTAAAGAATAAAGAAGGGAAACTGGACTTTACACCCGGTGACTACATGGTGGCAAGGATCGAAGACCCCAACGCCGAGCGGAAAAGCACCTCCTTCGATGAAGCTCCCCGGACACAGGAAACAGGCAGCAGCAACAGCCGCCAGATGCTCCTGCTGGCAGGACTGATCGGCGGACTCATCGTCATCGGATGGGGTGGCTACTACCTCTACAAACGCAATACCTATGTGGAGCCAACGGCGGAAAACCGGGCCACAGTCATCCCTGAAGCTTCCACACCCCGTACCGATACCACAGCCGCAGCGACGACCGGTGATACCAACGGGACAGCAGGGACAGCATCCAAAACAGACACGCTGACAAAACCCGCCGCCACTCAGCCAGCCACGACACAACCTACAACTCAGGCGACAACACCCCAGGCAACAGCACCGGCTCCGGTCACCGCTAACCCGGTCCCGACAGGTGATCAAAGCCTCTTCCGCTTTGTCATCCTGCAAACCGCCAATAAGAACCGCGCCCTCCGGCGATACAACCAACTATTAGGTTATCAGCTGAATATAAAACTGGAACAAAAAGATTCGGCTTATTTCAAGCTGTACTTCCCCATCGCAGCCACGATCCGGGATACCACACATATCAGGGATTCCCTGGCCGACGTGTATGCAGCCCGTGTGACCATCGAACATTGATCCGGACTACAGACAGACCTATTTATGATGCGACCTGACGCTTCCTACTGGATAAAAAAATTGCAGCTGACCCAACATGTCGAAGGCGGAGCTTTCCGGGAGACCTACCGGTCAGAGCTGACTATCCCCCATACCGTCCTGCCCCTCTTCTTTCAGGGCGACCGCAACGCCTCCACAACAATCTATTTCCTGCTCTCATCAGGCCAGTTCTCCGCCTTTCACCGCATCGCCGCCGATGAAGTATGGCATTTTTACTTCGGAGACCCCTTATTGGTTCATGAGATAAATCACAACGGCCGCCTGATCACACACCTCCTCGGGACCAACCCTGAAAAAGGAGAAAGCTTCCAGACCGTCATAAAAGCCGGAAGCTGGTTCGCCTCCGTACCCGCCCCGGGCAGCGAATATGCACTGGTAGGCTGTACTGTAGCACCAGGCTTTGATTTCGCCGACTTTGAGCTGGCAGACAGAGCCGCGCTATCCCAGCAATATCCCGAACACACGGAACTGATCCAACAACTCACTCGCTAAGCCAATCCCCGGCGCCGGGTCGGATCATCAGCGAACGATCACCCCCTCCTTCATCACCCACTTTACCTTCCTCACCACCGATATATTCGATGAAGGATCGCCCTCCACCACAAGAATATCTGCCAATAAACCGGGCTTTATCCTCCCCACCTTATTACTTATCCGGAAAACATCCGCATTGACCGAAGTAGCCGAACGCAGCACATCGATCGGTTTCATCCCATATTCCGCCATATCTTCCATTTCCCTCGCATTGTCGCCATGCGTATAGACCCCTACATCTCCACCCATACAGATCACGACGCCCGAAGCCAGTGCCTGGCGGAAACTCTCCTTTTTCTCTGTAATACCATGAGGCTCAGGGTCAATCCCCTTCCTCCAGCCCCGATACTGAGAGACCGCATCCCCCGCGGCCAGCGTAGGACAAAGCGCGATCCCCTTAGCCTTCATAGCCGCAAAGAGTTCAGGAGTCCCGCCTTCCCCATGTTCGATAGTCGCCACACCCGCCTCGATAGCCCTTCTCATCCCCTCCGTAGTAGAAGAGTGGACCGCCACGAGACGACCCGCACTGCCTGCAACCTCGACAGCCTTTTTCAGTTCCTCCACCGTAAAAGTAGGGGCAGCCTGCCCGTTAAGCCCCCAGCGATAGTCTACATATATTTTGATCAGATCCGCCCCCTTGCCGATCTGCGTCCTGATCTCCTTTGTCAGCCCTTCCACTCCGTCGGCTTCCGCCGCCCCATGCGGTGATTCATAGTCATAGCTCAGCTCCTTTGGACCATAACTACCTGTAGCCACAATGGCGCGCGTAGCAGCAAGAATATGCGGACCCGGAATTACCCCCTTTTCAATAGCCTGCTTCAGCCCGATGTCATCATACATCGCGCCCTCCGTACCCAGATCACGCGTAGTCGTAAACCCCGCCAGCAAGGTGGCCCGCGCATGCACCGTCGCCCGGGCCGTACGCTCGGCACGCGATTCCTTTAATACCTGGTCATTCCAGGACACCTCATTATATGGATGCAGGAACAGATGACTATGCCCTTCGATCAGTCCGGGCAAAACAGTCGCACCTTTCAGTTCGATCGGGACAGCTCCGGAAGGTACTTTCACAGCAGCCGAAGGACCAGCCTGCTCTATGACCGAACCATGCACGACAACCACCCAGCCGTCATGCATCTGCTCCCCGTCAAATACCCGATCGGGACGCAATACAAAGACAGAGTCAGCCGCCGTAGCGGAAGCAGCGCCAGCAGCAGTCTTCCGCCCCGGTCGTAATCCAATATGTGGGTCAGTTTGAGAAAATACAATTGAGTGTAAAAAAAGTAGTGCCGAAAGGACTAAGGTTGTTCTCATGCTCATTAATTAGGGTGCTAAATATATGCAAAACACCCCGAAACCGGGAAATTGCCATCGAAGATTTACCTTTGTGCTATGGCAGAAGATCTCACCATCGTCGAAGGCAGCAAAACCGAGCGCTACACCGCCCTCCTGCCGCAGGTAAAAGCCCTTATGGAGGGTGAAACGGACCTCGTAGCCAACCTGGCCAATGTCGCAGCCGCACTCAAAGAACAATTCGGCTGGCTCTGGGTTGGATTCTATATGGTAAAGAATGGCGAACTGGTCGTCGGACCATTCCAGGGACCCGTAGCCTGTACACGTATCCGTAAGGGTAAAGGGGTATGCGGCACCAGCTGGGAACAGGCAAAAACCCTTATTGTGCCCGATGTGGAAGCCTTCCCCGGACATATCGCCTGTAGCAGCCTGTCAAAGTCCGAAATAGTCGTTCCGATCATCCGCAACGGCGAAGTCCTTGGTGTTCTCGATGCCGACAGCATTGACCTTGACGCCTTCGATGAGGAAGACCAGCGCTGGCTGGAAGAGATGATGGAGGCCCTGCCATTATAAACAACCCGCCGCAATAATACATATATAATAATTTATTCGACTGTTCGTTACTACGGAGATTTTCTATAATTCAATTCTATTATTCTTAAAAGCTATGATGAAGAACTTTGTTAGCCTTGGTCTTGGAGTTTTATTGTTTGCCACATCCCATGCTCAATCCAACGAAAAACCACCAGCGCCGTCCGTGATCCTCGGCCGCAAAGAAGTGCCGATCCTTTGTTATCACCAGATCCGCGACTGGAAAGCAACCGACTCAAAAGTTTCAAAAGATTATATCATGCCCCCGGCCGATCTGAAGGCGGAACTGAAGATGCTGCACGACAGCGGTTATCATACCATCCTGCCGGATCAGCTCTACGCCTATCTCACAAAAGGCGCCCCGCTGCCCAGCAAACCCATCATGCTGACCTTCGACGATACCGACGAAGATCAATATACTGTCGCCTGGCCCGAAATGAAGAAGTATGGCTTCAAGGGCGTTTTTTTCATTATGACGGTTTCTCTTAACAGACTGCCTCATTATATGACAAAAGACCAGGTAAAGGAATTATACAACGCCGGCAATGTCATCGGCAGCCATACCTGGGACCACCACAACGTACGTAAATACCAGGGCCAGGATTGGGTGACCCAGATCGAAAAACCAACCAAACAGCTCGAGGCAATAACAGGATCGCCTATCCGCTATTTCGCATTTCCCTTTGGTTTGTGGAATCCCCAGGCGCTGCCTGAGCTGAGAAAAAGAGGTTTTATCGCAGCCTTCCAACTGGCCGATAAAATGGATCGCAACGATCCCCTGATGACCGTGAGAAGGATCATCGTCGGTGGGGGGTGGAGCAACAAGACGTTTAGTAACGCGATCAATAGAGACTTTCATTAACCGCCCGGAGGGCGGTTGTCCGAAGGACAGACATGGGCCCCGTTTAGGTTGCGTCAGCAACCGTAGCGGAGCGTGACCTTGATGGGGCCCTAACTAGCGTGCGCTCAGCCAATCCCTGAACCAATACCCCGAATTCTTTATCGTCCTCAACTGTGTCTCAAAATCCACATGGATAAGCCCAAAACGGGCCTTATAACCTTCCGCCCATTCAAAATTATCCATCAGCGTCCACGCAAAATATCCCTTGATATTTACCCCTTCCTTCTTCGCCTTCAACACCGCAAGCAAATATTCCTGAAAATAGTCGATCCGGCCCTGGTCATCCACCGCCCCATTGACAAGCTCGTCCTTAAAAGCGGCCCCACTCTCGCTGACAATGATCTCCTTTACTCCCCCATATAGCCAGAACCGCTTCAGCAACCGATAAAAACTATCTCCATTGATCTCCCATCCCATCGCCGTATGCGGAACCTTACGCGCGGGAGCCCTCACCTCCGACGCCTGCACGATGGGAATAAGAGGGTTATACCGGATGACAAGCGGGAAATAATTTTGTATGCCGATGAAGTCGAAATTGAAGGTCATTCGCTCCGTATACTTCCAGCTTCGGTTATGCAATTCCAGCCTCTCCAGGAACTTGAAGTCCTCCCGGGGATAACCGCGACCGAGAGCCGGTTCGATAAAAAGCCGGTTCATCAATATGTCCATCCGCTTTGCAGCCTGAATATCTTCAGTAGAATTCGTATAGGGCACTATCTCCGAACAGGAGAAAGTAGTACCGATATGCGCGCCAGGAACTTTATCACGCAGGATCCTTCCCCCCTCAGCCTGCGCCAGCGCCGCATGATGAATGGCCGGCAAAAAATTCGAAAGCCCCATCCTGCCCGGCGCATGTCGCCCCAGCATATATCCCAGACTGGTAAAACCAAAGGGCTCATTAAGGACGATCCAATCCTTTACCTTATCGCCATATTCCTCCGCACAGAAAGTTGCAAACCGCGTAAACCACTTCCCCATCAGATGACTCGTCCAGCCGCCTTCCTTCTCCAACGCCACAGGCAGATCCCAGTGATACAACGTCACATAGGGTGTTAGCCCCAGCTTCAGACATTCGTCAATGACCTTATGATAGAATGCGACGCCTTCCTTATTGACCCGGCCAATCCCTTCAGGCAGTATACGGGACCAGTTCAAAGAGAACCGAAATACTTTAAACCCCAGCGCCCTGGCCAGCAGAATATCGTCCTTATAACGGTGATAAAAGTCGCAGGCGATCGTAGGCTTCCCACTACCCTTGATCTTGCCCTGCCGGCGGGAGAAATTATCCCAGATAGAAGGCCCCTTGCCATAACTGTTCCAGGCCCCCTCATTCTGCGTGGCGGCCATGGCCACGCCCCATAAAAAATCATCGCCGAATTCCCTTGCTATTAACTTATGCAGGTTTGCTACCACACTTGGGATTTTAGTGATGCAAAATTTGGGGTAAACTGTGTTAAGACAATATTACTATTTGGTTATGTTTTACCCTTCTCTCTAAATGGGAAAGGACGCATCCGGCGCCATCCATATCGTCGACCGGTCGCGGCGAAACCAGGTCAGCTGACGCTTCGCATACTGGCGGGTACTCGTCTTGATATTCTCCACAGCTTCCTCCAGCTTAACCTTTCCATCCAAATAGTCAAAAAGCTCGCGATATCCCACCGTCTGCAACGCATTATGCGCCCGGTAAGGCAACAGAGACCGAACCTCCGCCAATAACCCATCGGCCATCATTTGGTCCACCCGTTTATGGATCCGCCGATGCAGCTCTTCTTTGGGAATTTCGATGCCGATCTTTTTTATGTTAAAAGGCCGGGCCTTCGCCCCGCTCGAACGAAAAGACAAAATAGACTGCCCCGTAGTCAGCCTTACTTCCAGCGCGCGCATCAGACGCTGCGGATTCTGTATCTCCCCGGTAGTATAATATTCCGGATCATACTTCAATATCTCCTGCTGCAGCCATCCGATCCCCAAAAGTTCGTACTGCTGTTGCAAATGCAATCGGATGGATTCGTCGGCCGGAGGAATAGCATCAAGACCATCGGTAAAAGCCTTTATATACAAGCCTGTCCCCCCAACCATGACGGCATATTTCGAATGAGCAAAGATCTCATCGGTCCATTGCAACGCCAGTTTTTCATAAACGGCTGCATTTACGTCTTCAGTAATAGAATGGGAATCGATAAAATAATGGGGAACAGCACTCAATTCGGAAGGAGAGGGTTTTGCCACACCGATATTGAGCTCGCGATAACACTGCCGCGAATCAGCAGAGATGATTTTTGTCCGCAATTGCAGTGCAAGGCGAATGGCAGCTGCCGTCTTCCCTGCGGCAGTAGGCCCCACGATGATTATGACAGTATTATTCATCTTCCGCTGCACCCGCCTCTTCCTCACCAGCCTCTTCTTCAGATTCGGAATCCGTGTCGGTATCGGTTTCAGACTCCGCTTCGCCGCTGGCTCCTATCAAACCAAACCCTTCTGTCCCCTTGGTAAGATCATATTTCTCTTCGATCTCGGTGAGCTTGTCGCCCACAAGACCCTTGGTGCCATATTGGGATGGCGGAATACCCTCGGACTTGATGACGGCAGGATATTCCAGTTTGCCGCTTTCCTCTTTAGACACGTTGATCAGCTCCACCAGGAAGCTCCAGTTCTTGACAAAATCGTATACATAGACAAATTTCTGATTGGGATCGAAGATCTCCGAACCGATCATGGTCTCCGTCATCAGCAGAGGATCGGCTTTATAAGCCTTTTCGTATTTGTCCAGCGAGATTTCCCTTCCCCGCTGCCAGTTGTCATTGCTGCGATAAAAGGTGGCCTGGTGCTTACTGTCGAATTCATAAGCCTTCAGGATAATTTGGTGTAGTTGCAAGAAGTGCTGTGTGTGCCTTACTGCCACATCCCTGTAAATGCTATCGTCTTCCTCAAAATATACCCGAAATTTCAATATCGCCATGACTAATATGCAATTTAAAGGTCACAAGATACACAAATCTATTAATTATACTAGTCCCATCTCGGCAGCCTTCTTCATCATGAATTCGTATGCAGATTGGTAATTATTTTCGATGATGCCGTCAAGAATCCCCTCTCGGATGGCGTTTTTGAGCTCCCCGACCGCACGTCCCGGCGACAGCCGGAACTTCTCCATGATCATCTCACCAGTAATGGGTGGTTGCCAGTTGCGAACCTTGTCCTTTTCTTCCACCTCCTTCAGCCGCTGACGAACCAGCTCAAAATTCTCAAGGTAACGCCGGACCTTTTGTTTGTTCTTCGACGTAATATCCGCCTCGCAAAGGGTCATCAGCGAATCGATATCATCACCCGCGTCAAATAGCAGACGACGGATGGCCGAATCCGTAATATTCTCCTTTGTCAGACTTATAGGACGCAAATGGTATTCCACCATCTTACGGACAAAACGCATCTTCTCGTTCAGCGGTAATTTCAGCCGGGTAAAGATCTTTGGCACCATCCGGCTACCGACGACCTCATGTCCGTGAAAGGTCCAGCCATGCTCCTTTTCGAACTTCTTTGTAGCAGGTTTCCCGATGTCATGCAGGATAGCCGCCCATCTCAGCCAGAGATCAGGGGTATTCGGACTTATATTATCCAGCACCTGTAAAGTATGGTAGAAATTATCCTTATGCCCCATGCCGTCGATATATTCTGCCCCGGCCAGATCGACCATTTGAGGGAAGATGATCTTTAGCAGTCCCGTCCGGTAAAGCAGATCAAATCCAATGGAAGGTTTATCCGCAAGGATGATCTTGTTCATCTCATCAGTGATCCTTTCCTGGGAAATTATCTTTATCCGGTGCGCATCGGCAGCTATAGCATCCAGGGTATCGTCCGCAATGGTAAAATTAAGCTGGGTGGCAAACCGGGTAGCCCGCATCATTCGCAACGGATCATCGCTAAAGGTTTGGATGGGGTCCAGCGGCGTCCGGATAATACGCTCCTGCAGGTCGTTGCGCCCGTCGAACGGATCGATAAGCCGGCCATAATCAATAGCGTTCAGACTGATGGCCATCGCATTGATGGTAAAGTCCCGGCGAAGCTGGTCGTCCTCTATTGTTCCGGGTTCGACATCCGGATTACGCGATTCGGACCTGTAGCTTTCTTTACGGGCACCGACAAATTCTATCTCCCAGTCATTCCATTTGATCTGGGCCGTGCCAAAATTCTTAAAAAAAGACACGGATGGCCGGGGATTAAGCAGCTCGGCTACCCTATGAGCCAGGGCAATGCCATCTCCGACAGTAACGATGTCCGCATCCTTCGTAGCCCGGCCGATCAGCTTGTCACGCACAAATCCACCGATAAGCCAGGCAGGCTGTCGCAAGTCCGCGGCGGCCTGGGCTATCTTCTGAAATACGAATAACTCGCGCTCTGTACAGTTAATGTCCATTGAAACGCGAATTTATTAAAGTTTGTAAAAGTTGCGCCTCCTCAATTTTAAAAGCACAATTGAAATGTCCCCGGGGGCAGGCTTTGTAACCGTGCAGACCGCAGGGACGGCAGTCCAGCGGCTCTTTTATTTCCACAATAAATTTTATATCCGATAGCGGCCCAAAACCAAAACCGGGTATCGTCGAACAATATACTGCTGTGACAGGCGCATTCACCGCAGAGGCAAAATGCATCGGAGCCGAGTCATTGACATAGTTCATGACCGCTCCCTTCATCAAAGCCGCAGACTGAAGAAAGCTCAGCTGGCCGCTGAGGTCAGTTCCTCTCCCTGACTCAGCAACAACATGCCGGCACAGCTCGCTGTCAGTCGGCCCCCCCAGCAGATACACCGTATACTCAGCAGGCAAAACCCGCAAAAACTCTACCCATTTCTCCTTCGGATATTGCTTCGTAAACCATACCGAAGCCGGCGACACGGTTATATATTGGCCCACTTTATAGGGTCTCACTTTTTCTTCATCCCCAACCGTAGGATATAGCCGCGGTTTGGCTGGCTGGTCATCCGTAAAATCGAGGATCAGCAGCTGGTTCCGTTCAACCTCATGCAAACCACCCACAATATGCGGCACCCGTTTGGTAAACCAGCGGCTAAGCGGATTCTTATCAAACCCGATCGTCTCCCTGGCCCCCGAAAAAGCCGTCAACAACCCCGTAGCCGCAAAACGCTGTACGTTTATCACTTTATCGTACTTCTCACCCCGTATCCTTCCCCCCATGGCCCAAAGGTTCTTCAACTTTCCCTTCTTCTTATCCCATACCAACACCTGGTTCAGCCACGGATGTCCCGCCAGCAGCGCCTCATTGCCTTTCCGTACCAAAAAATCAATACGGGCATCCGGGAAAAAAGCATGTAACTTCTCTATCAGTGCAGTCGCCAGGACCACGTCACCTATGAAAGCCGTCTGAATAACAAGGAATTTCTGCACGGGGGCAAACTTACACAAAAAATACTTTTGCCTTATCTCAAGCAGCAATGAGGGGGAAATATAGCCAATAGCCGGGCGTACTTTTCACAAAAAACGATTCATTTGATTTACAAATCACTTATAACCAGCAAATTACGAATCATTTCTTCAGACACACCTTTTACTTTCTCGCCTGATGACGGTATTAATGATGACGGAAAAGGCGTCATAACATGCGCTTATATTGTTGCCGCATCAATAACATAGCGGTACCGGGCTTCTTTATTTATAACCTTTTCCCATACAGAATTAACCTCCGATGCATTGATCACCTGTATCTGCGGATATATTTTATTTTCTGCACACAAATTCATTACCTCCTGCGTTTCCGGAATGCCGCCGATCAAAGAACTATTAAAGTTCACACGGCTGTAAAAAAACCTGGCATTATCGATCACAAATTCTCCTCGTATTGGCTGCCCAACCTGGGTAAAACTCCCATAAGGCTTTACACAGGATGCATAATCAGAGATTTGATAAGCATAAGGGATGGTAGATATCATGTAATCAAGTTTTCCAAAGTGGGGCTGTAGCTTTTTAAGATCATCTACCACGATCACTTCTTTTGCACCGAACGCCAAAATATCCTGTCGTTTGCTTTCACTGGTTGTAAAGGCATACACTTCTGCACCTTTGTTAACAGCCAGTTTAATAGCCAGGTGTCCCAGACCCCCGATACCGGCGACACCGACCTTATCTCCTTTTATAAACCGGGCCCGGGTCAACGGTGAAAAGGTAGTGATACCCGCACAAAGCAGCGGCGCCGCATTCTCCAGGCTTATATTCTCAGGAATTCCAATCGCGAAATGCTCCTTAATCACGATGTTGTTGGAGTACCCGCCCTGCGTAATACCACTTGGAGAGGTTTTATCCGGACTACCATAAGTAAAAACGGTGGCGTGATTGTCGCAATGATGCTCTTCGCCATTCTTACAGCTGGTGCATTCCATGCAGCTATCTACCATACAGCCCACGCCGGCCTTATCACCCACTTTAAATTTGGTCACATTTTTACCAACTGCTGACACTATTCCAGCAATTTCGTGTCCCGGCACCTGTGGATAAGTTTGGTCACCCCAGTGCCCCCTGATCTGATGGATATCAGAATGACATATTCCGCAGAATTTTATATCGATGAGAATATCATTGTCACCGACTGCACGGCGCTCAAAATTCCATAAAGCCAGCTTACCCGCCTTGTCACGGCCGGCGAAACCTTTTGATTTTATACTATTGCTCATATACTTTTTATTATCTGTTTGTGAGAAAAGTTGCAGTGGACCAGCAAGCATGATGCCGGTTCCTCCTATTGTGATTTTCTGAATAAAGTCTCTTCTGGCCGCATTCATAATTTTCTATTCTTTGGTTTTTATTAACTCCGGCTTGATCTCCATAGCGATCGGCACTACCTCAACCAACTCAAACGATTTGACCATTTTCAGCGTACCACTCTTATATTTCAGAAAATGTGGACTCTTCAAATGTGCCTGGTACGCGCTATCGCTGGCGTATATTTCGAATATCGTAATCTGCGTCGGGTGTGCTTTATCGTATACTGCCTGCAACGCCAATACACCAGGCTCCGCCCGAACGGCAACTTTTGCATGCTCAGCAAGCGCCGCCCTATACTCTTCGAGATATGCAGGATAAATTTCGATCTTCGCAATCCGAACTTTCCTGCTTTCTTGCTGTGCAAGAGCTTGGGTAGAAGCTAGGGTGAGCATAATGAGGCCGGGAATGATTGATGCAGCAATTCGATTTGCGTTCATAGATTAAATCTTATTTACTGGTTTTTGACGGCCAATACCTTATCCAGTGTCGATCTGGCTAAATCACCCTCCTTTTTACCGACAATGTTATCAATAATAGCAAATGCGTCCAGCAATTGGGATGGGGTAAACCCTGTATTCATCGCCATAAAGATATGTGCCTGCAATTGGGATGCGACTCCGCGCATGGCAGCCAAAGCAGAAACCGTCACCAGCTCGCGCTGCTGATAGGTCAGGATATCGCGGCTGAAAATATCCGCGAACAAATGCTCTTTCAAAAAAGTATCGATAGCAGGTACGAATGCATTGGCGCCTGCAGGCGCCTTTTCTTCCTTACCCGTCAGCACCTGTAAGGTGCTTTTTCCGGTTAGATATTTATTGCTATTATGGATGGGTGTGGCATCCTTACCTTCCGGATCTAATATGCCTTTTGCCTCACGCTCCTTTACAACGATCATAAAGGTATTGATCCCATTCAGGCTGCGTGGAAAACCACAATAGGCATACAATTGTACCAATACTTCTTTGATCTCATTAATGGTCAGTCCCGAGTCCAGCGCGCCATGTAACTGGATCTTCAACTGTTCGATATCTCCGGCGGCGGTTAAAGCCGATATACTGACGATGCTTTGCTGCTGAGCAGTTAAGAGCTGATCGCTTTTCTTCTTATCCTGTGCATTCATGGTATTTGCAGTCATTAGTGCAACAACGGGTAGCAGCCATTTTAAAAATACGCTTCTGCTCATTGTCGTTGACGTTTATTGTTTGTTCACTTCCTGATAATCCTGATCAGACACCGGTTCCAGCCAGACCACATTTTGATCGCCTTTATAGTTCGTTATGGCGATGTGGACGAATCTGCTGTCGGCAGTCGCTCCGTGCCAGTGTTCCACGTTTTCCGACATATTTTCCTCCTGCTTTTGATGTTGATTAGAACTACATTCCACCACCGCTGAGATCAGGCTAAGCGACAACGCTCCAATTAATATTTTAATTCCTGGTTGCATAGTGATCTTGATTATTGTATACTATATCCGCCGTCTACTACCAATGTGTGACCGACCACCATGCTGGCCCCATCGCTGCAAAGCCATAGAACCGCATTGGCAATCTCCTCGGGACGGCCTGGACGACCTGCCGGCACCTGTTTCAGCATCGCATCCAGTGCCTCTTTCTGTCCTCCCGCAATCATTTGATCTGCCATCGATGTATGAAAAAGACCCGGACAGATGCTATTTATCCGGATGCCCTGAGACGCATATTCCAAAGCAGCGCTTTTGGTCAGACCGATCACCCCGTGTTTAGCGCCATGGTAAGTACCCCGTTTTGCGCCGCCCAGTATACCGCCAATCGAAGAACAGTTCACGATAGCGCCGCTGCCTTGTTTACCCATATGCTGCAGCTCATATTTCATACAGCTCCAAACACCGCGAAAATTCACACCTGTTACCCGGTCGAAATCCTCCCGCGTCTGATCGGCCGCAACGGCCAGGTCGTTTTGTACACCGGCATTATTATATGCGGCATCCAGGCGGCCAAATGCAGCTATCGTCTTACTGACCATTTCTTCTACTTGCCGGTCATCAGAGACATCACATACGATAGCCAGTGTTTTGTGTCCGGCTACGGCCAGCTGATGCGCCGCGGACTGAACTGCCTTTTCATCCCAATCTGCTAATGCAACTGTTGCGCCAGCTTCTGCAAATGCTTTTGCTGTCGCCAGTCCAAGCCCTGATGCCGCTCCGGTAACCAGGGCCACTTTTCCTTCCATTATTTTCATGATCTATATTTTAATTTAGGATACAAAGGTCAGGCTGTTGGAAAGAATAATCCTTATACAGGTTACAGGTTCCCCTACCATTTTTACAGGTCGGGCGCCAAAATTGGATCCGGACAAGAATAACTCTTAAATTTGGATCAGTTTCAAAATAAAGCTATGGAGACCGTTATAAAGATCGATACAGTAAGTGAGCATGATAAATTCTATCACCTGGAGAACCTGCATCCGCTGGTCAGTGTAATTGATTTTTCCGGAACAACTCCCGCAGTGTATGCTTCCAAAATGAACTTTGGATTTTATGCCGTTTATCTGAAGGATGTCCAATGTGGCGATATCAAATATGGCCGTCATACCTACGACTATCAGGACCGAACCCTCGTCTTTGTTGCGCCAGGGCAGACCATTAGCGTGAATATCAACCCCGATTATAAGCCCCAGGGCTTTGCGCTCCTTTTTCATCCTGACCTGATCCATGGAACGTCGCTCGGTAAGCATATGGATGAATATACTTTTTTCTCTTATGAATCCAGGGAAGCGCTTCACCTGTCTGAGAAGGAAAGAAAGATCGTTTTAGACTGTTTTTCAAAGATCAAATATGAACTTGAACAGGGAACCGACAAACATAGTAAGAAATTGATCGCCGCAAATATCGAATTGTTTCTGAATTATTGTGTCCGCTTTTATGAACGGCAGTTCATTACCCGCTCTGAAGTTAACCGCGGAAACCTCGAAAACTTCGAATATTTATTGAAGGACTATTTTTATTCAGATAAACCCCAAACTATTGGACTGCCGACCGTAAGTTATTTTGCTGATCAACTTCATCTTTCCCCCAATTATTTCGGCGACATGATTAAAAAAGAAACTGGCAAAACGCCATTGGAATATATCCAGTTAAAAGTTATAGAGATTGCCAAAGAAAGAGTTTTAGATGCCAACAGGTCAATCAGTGAAATTGCATACGAGCTGGGCTTCAAATATCCGCAGCATTTTACACGGGCATTCAAAAAAGCTACCGGTTATACGCCAAATGAATATAGATCACTTAACTGATCTGTGATCCGCACGCCAATTAAAATCAATTTTCATGCAAAATGTCCAAACTATCTAATCTACCGTCGCCCTGCATAAAATAAATTTGCGTAATTCATCACGCAATCGCAATATTGCAATGAAACAATAGTACAATGGGCCTGACCAAATCTGAAATATTCACCGACAAGCAGAACAAGCTGGCCTCCATGATGAAGGCACTCGCTCACCCTGCCCGGATCGCCATTATTCAATACCTGATCAAGTCTAACGCCTGCGTCAACGGTCAGTTGGTAGAAGAACTTGGCCTGGCTCAGCCCACTATTTCGCAGCACTTGAAAGAACTAAAAAACGCCGGTCTGATCCAGGGCACCATCGAAGGCACCAGCGTTTGTTACTGTATCGACCCTAAGACCTGGGCACAGTATCAAAAAGATTTTGGGGCGCTGTTTGCCGCTTATAAAGGTGATGCCAACTGCGGCTGTTAAGCCTTTTCTTTGCATTAAATGATCGTAATATCGCAATATGAAAATCAAGCCATATGTCGGACATCATGCAACTGGCCAAAGGCAATACTTTACGGGATGTAACACCGGCCCTGCGGCCTAGCCACTTAGCACGCTGACCACAACGTGATACTTCTACCGGTCCGATTAACTTCACATACAACCTGCCGTCGTTTATATACATCCTGACGTCATACGCCACCAGCCAGACCCGGTCCTTTACATTTATGGATACTTTAGCGCCCTCATTCCCCGAAGGGGCGCCCTAGCGCTTACGCATACACTTCCAATGCTTATGATCCACTACTAAAAAGGCTACAGATTAAGACCGGCAGGGTTCCCCTCAGCCGTCTTTCAAAAAGTTTTTGTAACGAAAATCAATGATGAATGAAAAAGTTTTTACTAATCGTACTGGCAGCGATGGCTGTTAATGTTCTGCTCGCTAATAACATTCTGGTACACAATATTTCCCTTACAGGGAATAATGCGACGTCGCAGTATGTGATGGTGAAATTCGACCTCTCCTGGGATAATTCCTGGCGGGTGTCTGGCGGTCCGGCCAACTGGGATGCCGCGTGGGTGTTTATCAAATATCGTGTAAAAGGTCAGAGGACCTGGAATCATGCCACCCTGCATTACACCGACGGCAGTGGCAGCGGTGACGGACATATTTTGCCGGCGGGGGCTGCCATATCGAGCAGCAATGACAATGCGTCCGGCGGCGCTTATGGTGTATTAGTCTACCATAATAGCACCTTAAGCCAGGGGACCGTAAGTTATCCCGGCACCGAACTGCGGTGGGATTATGGCGTGAACGGCGTGTCAAATGCCGACTCGGTAGACATCAGGGTCAATGCGGTCGAAATGGTATATGTGCCCCAGGCCTCGTTTTCGGTGGGCAGCGGCGGCGCCGAAACAGACGCCTTTTTTACTTATCCCGATACTACCCAGCCCTATACCATATCGAGCGAGAACGCCATTCCGGTAGCTGCAGTAAACGGACAGCTTTTTTATCACCATAATAGCAGCACCAGTGGAGACGGGATAGGACCTATCCCCGCCGCCTTTCCAAAAGGATATAAGGCCTTCTATTGCATGAAGTACGAGATCACCCAGGATCAGTATGCGGCATTTTTAAACTCCATCGACAGCGCACAGCTTCTGGGCAGGATAGGTAATATAGCCCCTTCGACGCATGGATCCAGGAATGGTATCGGTGGAACGACTGTCGGAAACATTGCCGCCCTCAACCCTTATCTTCCCTGTAATTTTCTGAACTGGCTGAGTTTGACAGCCTACCTGGATTGGTCCGCATTGCGCCCCATGACGGAACTGGAATATGAAAAAGCCTGCCGGGGAACGGCCCTGACCTTTCGTAATGAATTTGCCTGGGGCAGCGATGGACTGGTAAACTATGACCCTGTTACCAAAGTGGTTACTACGGGCAACCTTTATACGTTGAGCAATCCCCTCGCCAAAGATGAAGGTATCGCAGCCAATTACAGCAGTTTTGGGAATGCCGTATGGTACGCCACCGAGCCTTATAGTAGTACCCCCGCCCCAGGGCCCCTTCGGGCAGGCATCTTCGCGGGCAACGCCGGAAACTCCGGCAGAGTTACCGCAGGGGCCAGCTTTTATGGCATTATGGAAATGAGCGGTAATCTGACTGAACAGGTGGTGACCGTCGGCGCGCCCGATGGCAGGGCTTTTATCGGTCAGCATGGTGACGGGATATTAAGGGTTGGCGGGGATCCGAATGTACCCGACTGGCCCTATTCCACTGGCACTGGCATGGGATTACGGGGGGGCAGCTTCGGATCAGTTATTCCGGTCAACCTCACGGTTTCCGATCGATCAGACGCGGCTAACCCCGGTATTTTCATTGTTCCGAGCCCCTATGTCGGCGGCCGCGGTGTTCGTACCGCCCCCTGAGAATAATGCCTGATGTTATTCGAAATCATTTAATTAACTACATCGATCATGAAAGCGATCTATTTATATGCGCTGCTATTCCTGGCCGGCATTCCGGCAAGCAGGGCTCAAAGTATTTTTTCCGGAGGAATTTCGGACGGATTTTCTTCTGATAACATGGGGTACGACATTTATGCGGGTGGGATCAGCAATGGTTTTGCCATGGACAGCAGTTTGACTGCGGTCCCCTTGCCTGTAACGCTGCTCAGCTTTACAGCGGAGGGCATTGGCAGTCAGGTGCAACTGCGGTGGCAGACGGCATCGGAATTCAACAACGACCATTTCGAAGTAGAAAGGTCCCGGGATGCCAGCAACTTCAACTGGCTCCTGAGTGTTGCCGGCCATGGCGACAGCCAGCTTTTACAGGATTACCAGGCGATCGACGCGGCCCCGCTTTCAGGGATCAATTATTACCGGCTTAAACAGGTGGATAAGGACGGACAGTTTCTGTTTTCAAAGATTGTATCCGTAAATATGACCAGCGCGCCGGCCGGATCATCCATCAGGTTATATCCCAACCCCGCTGCAGAAGTAGTTTATATCAATATAACGAGTACACAGAATATCAACAGCTCTTTAGTCGTGTTCAATGCTGCGGGCCGGCAGGTTGTCCTGAAGCCAACTTACCTGGTCAAAGGCGGGAACAGTCTTTCGTTAGACGTCAGCACCCTGGCGCCGGGAATCTACTTTTGCCTGTTTGAAAATACCAATACCGGTGTGCAGACATTTGTAAAACAATAATGCCAACGGTCTTGCGGTAAATACCATCCCTCAGCGTGGATTGAACTTATCGATAAATCCCTGGCGGTAGTTGCGCCCGAGAGGAAATGTCCGGGAGCCTATTTTTACCAGCTCTTCGTCGAAATAATCGATCTCGTTCAGGTTGACAGCGTACGAACGATGTATACGGACGAACTGTGGGTAATTGATACGCTCGACCAGCGCCTCCAGGGAAAGCCGCACGATAAATTTTTGTGTGCGCGTATGAAGAACCGCGTAATTTTTGTCTGTCTCGGCAAATACTATTTCCGGCAAGCCAAATTTGATGAATTTAAAATTCTGCTTGACAAAAAAATAGTCGCCCAGCTGAAAGAAAAGCGTTTTGTCTAACTGTTTGTCTTCCGGAATTACTCCCGCTGAGGGTAATTCCTTTTCCAGACCAGCAAGTCCTGCTTCGGCAAAATTGTGCAGGGCCAGGTCAATGGCGATACGCAAGCTTTCCAAATGACAGGGTTTGATAAGAAAGGCGGAAGGATGGGTGTATTTTACCCGCTCGATCGTAGCCGGGTCTGTAAATGCGGTCAGATAAATTAATGGCACCCGTTTTATTTTCATGAGCTCCGCTGCCGTAGTTATGCCGTCCTTATTGCCGCGAATATTGATATCCATCAACAAAACATCTACCCGGCGATCAGTGAACAGCTGTAAGGCCTCTTCATGATTATCGGCGATGCCTGCGATACCATAACCATCCGCTTCCAGCTCTTCCGCCAGATCGGCTGCCACTATGGATTCGTCTTCCACGATCATTATTTGTATCGGTTCCGGCATTATTTGCTGTTTTTTTGTAACGGAATGATAAAAAGATAGGTACTTCCCCCCTGTGTGTCTTCGCTATAGCCGGCCTTTAGTTGCCTGGCCAGCACCGCGATAAGCTTCCTGCCAAAACCATCCTGTATGGCGTCACTTCCTAAACCAGGGCCGTTATCGGAGATGGACAGGCGCAAAGTGCTGCCAGTCTCTTCCAGGCGAACGGCCAACAGAGGACGTGATACTTCCTGAAAAGCATATTTAAAGGAATTAGTAAAGATCTCATTAACCAGGAGAGCCAGCGGCATGGCGGTATCCACATCTATAAATTCTTTTTCAATGTTCAACCTCAACTCTATTTCGCCCGGTCTGTATCCATACGCCAGCATCAGCATCCCACTCAGGTCGTCAACATAAAATTTAAAATTAACGGCCGCTAAATTTTCCATTTGGTACAGGCGCTGATGTATCAGCGACATGGCCTGTATCCGCAGGCGGCTTTCTTTCATGGCTGCCTTACTCTCTTCGTCTTTCAAACGACGGCTTTGCATATTCAGCAGTCCCGATACGACCTGGAGGTTGTTTTTTACCCGGTGATGCAGCTCTTTTATAAGCCATTGCAGCCGGTCAGACTGCTCAGTGATCCTGTTTTTTTGTCGTTGAACCTGCCTTTTCTGCAGCCCCAGCAGCAACAACAAAACACCCAGGATAAGCGATACGCCCAGCGCCATCCATAACCGTTCGCTTTTTACCCTGTTCGAGTGTTGAAGCAAAGTGATCTGCGCTTCTTTTTTCTCCGATTCGAATTTCGCCTGCATCTCGGCTATCTGCCCTGTTTTGGTAATGTTATCCAGCGAATCGGAGATCGAATTGTGTATATCCGTGTAATAAAGCGAAGAATCATATTTTTTCATTCCTTTAGTAACGCTGGCGAGCTGCCGATAGGCGTTTACCATGCGGTATGGGGCTTTTAGCGCAACTGCAACATCCAGCATTTCATGTGCGTACATCAGGGCTTTCTTATAATCTTTCAACTGCAGGTACACATCCGAAATATTTCCGTAATTAAAAGAAAGACTGTTCTGTTTGTTCCTCTTCCTGTTAAAATCCACCGCTTTAAAGAGATAGTCCAGCGCTTTCCGGTAATCATGATAATGTTCGTTGTACACCTGGCTGGTATTGTTGTACAGCATTCCCAGAAATTCTTCGCCGTCCCCCTTTTTGGTTATGATAGCGATGCCTTGTTCATACAATCCCAGAGCGCTGTCCATCAGGTCGCCCCTGTTGGTGAACCGGCTCAGGTCACGCAGGATAATCCCTTCATTATTCAACGCCATCACCACGCCGACCGGATATCGCTCTTTTTCCGCCAGACGGTTGGCCGCCCGGCTCAACTCCAATCCTTTTTGCAGGTATTCACGGGTACCTTTCTCGCCGCCCATTTCCTTATAAAAAGTAGAAAGCAGATTCATTGTCCATACCTGCAGGATCGTATTGTGCAGGCTGTCGTATACATGAATAGCCTGTAATGCAAAACCAACCGCATCAGCATAGTTACCTTTGGTGCGCTGGCCACCGGCCTGCAGGGTCCTCGCCCGGGCAATTTCCAGCGCAGCGCCATCCGAAACGGCGATAGCAAAAGCACTGTCGGCATATATCAGAAGGGAGTCACTATTGGTCTGCTCAAAGGCTGTTCCTTTTGTGATCAGGCTGTTAAAAAGGCCTGTGCGGGTAAGGGCAGCCATTCGGGAGTCAGGAACCGTGTGCCTGCATGAAACACAGACCAGGACGGAGAGCGCAAAGGTGCAAATAAAAATGAGGGGTTTACCTCTCCGCATATTCAACTTCTTTGAGTAAGATCAAATGTATTGATTGTCCTTATTTGTTGGAAATATATATCGGTCGTGGAAGACATCATTGGTAGGCCGCACCCCTTCCGGCTATACTTCTGTCCGTCGAATATAAAGTTGCTGGAGTAGTATCCATCACTAAAATTACTACAGTCCTCATTAAGAGAGAGACTAATTAAAAATTAATTAGAAATTCTTCCGATAAACCTGTGTAGATCCTGAAGGAATTTTGGATCAACACGGTGCAAGCTCCATTTTTCTACCCGATATATTTACTCATGATGGCATAAAATATGCGGCAACCATTATTGCCCTCGCCAGGGTCGACCCTGGGTACCCGTAAGTACACCATAAAACGAATAAGATGACAACGCACGACAACTCCGGCGGCAATGGTTATCTCCCACAAAGAAGAAACTTTATTAAAAATGGACTGATCCTCACGATAACAGGCACAGCCATGGTCGGTCTTCTTTCCGGATGCAAGAGCGAGGAAGGAGAAGACAAGGAAGTGTCGCCGCCCGAAGATCTTATGCAGGAGCATGGCCTGTTGAACAGGGTATTGCTAATATACGATGCCTGCCGTACCCATCTTGAAACCGGAACTTCTTTCCCGCTCGGTGCGCTATCCAATGCAGCAGGCGTAATTCGCACCTTTGTTGAAGACTACCACGAAAAACAGGAGGAAAATTATCTTTTTCCCCGATTTAAAAAAGCCAACCAGCTAACAGATCTGGTGGACGTTTTGCTGGTTCAGCACCAGGCAGGACGCATCCTAACCGACAAGATCATGCTGTTGGCCAGAACCAATCCTTTGTCTGAGAGTGAAAAACGGACACTGATCCAGTCGCTGACCTCATTTAATACCATGTACCGTCCTCACGAAACACGGGAAGATACCATCCTTTTCCCTGCCTTCCGCAAGATCGTGTCGAAACATGAATACGATTCGCTCGGCGAAGAGTTTGAAAAGAACGAACAGAAGTTATTCGGAAAAAATGGTTTCGAAGCCCAGGTAGACAGGGTGGCCAATATAGAAAAATCACTGGGCATCTATGAGCTAAGCCAGTTTACGCCGCAGGTATGACTGAAGAATTTGAACAGGTGAATCCTTGCCCTCATGCCTCCCGCCCACCCTCATTCTTTCCCCTGGTCCGACAATTGATTATATAAACATAAACAATCATCATGAGAAGCATTTTGTACATCGTTGCCGTTGTTCTCCTCATCAGCTGGGCTATTGGATTCCTGGGATACCACGCGGGCGGTATCATACATGTATTATTGATTATTGCAATCATTTCTCTTATACTAGGAGTGATCCGAAGGGCTTAGAAAACATAAAATGGCGAGAATAATCCCCGTTTCAGGCAAGCCCGGAAGCATTATTATTGCCGCCACATATCCCAATGCTCCCGTTATCCAAATTCGCGAGGCGCTTCAATATGACTAAGCAAGTGAAAATGTTCAACTCAGCGATGCTTGCAACATCCGCTATGACAATCTTTAGCTATATGTTCGCGTATCTGTCAAAAAACAATACGAGGGAACCTGAACTGTTAGGCAAAATGATCCGGAGGCTAGTCCCGGTAATCTCAAAACCCATCGCCCGCGCAGGCGGCTGGACGGCCCACTACGCGATTGGCTTGCTGTTCGCGGAACTATACGGCCAGATATGGGAGCGAACAGCGGTGAAGGCATCGGTAAAAAGCGGGCTTATTTTTGGCGGGCTTTCAGGAATCGCTGCCATTCTCATATGGAAATTTACCCTGGAGGCACACCCTCTGGCACCGGCAACTGACTTTAGAAATTTTGCTATCAATTTGCTCCTGGCTCATTTAGTGTTTGGTATTTTTGCCGCTATTAGCTATAGACGACTACCAAAAGCTTCTTCCGCAGCTCGAAACCATCCATTACCCTACTTTTCTTCATCTGCGTCCTTTTCCAACTGTTGTCCGGATATATTATAAATATCCCCACACGAAAGTATATGAACGACCATATGCTCAACCGAAATCGGCATCCCGTCCTGAATATCGGCAAGGTTCGTGTACGAAATAGTCTTACCGTTTACGATAGTCACGATGCCGGAACCTATCACCTCGATCCGGTTGCCGGGATAGATAATAAGGCCGGTATCCTCGGCGAGTCCAATACCCAGCATGCCGGGCTGAACCGCGACTGCCTGGGCGAGGCGATTGAACCTTCCCCGTTTCTCAAAATGCGTATCGATGATGATGTTAGACACAAAACCGAAACCTGTGGTGAATTTGACCTCTCCCTTCAGGTGCGCTTTCACCGCGCTGCCATCATATATCATCGTACTGCCCATTGCCATTGCACCGGCACTTGTTCCCGCAACGACAAAACGCTCATTTTGATAACGCACCTTAACCCTTGTCATCAGGCGGGTGCCTCCAAGGATGGAAGACAGGCGTAACTGATCGCCGCCGCTGAAAATAAGACAATTACATTGTTCGATCCTTTCCAGGTGTTCCGCTGTATCGGCCTGGTCGCGGCTAGTGATAAAAAGATGACCCACATCGTCGCAGCCTAATGCCGAAAAAGCCCTGCGGTATATCTCCTCTACCTGCGCCGGAATAGACGATGCCGTCGTGATGAGCTCGATGTGTGGTTCGGAGTGGAGCTCCACCAGTTTCACTAGCTGCCGTAAAATACCCTCTTCAAAGAAATCAAATCTATACTTCCGGCCATCGCTGCCTTTGTCTTCTGCACCTCCAATGGGAACCAGATAACCTTTGGTCTTAGCCATGGAATTGTTTTAAGCTGTTGATATTGTGCAGCATTCAAGAATCATGCAAATCTTGCCGGCGCCAGCGTGTCGGCACAATTCAACTGTGGACAAGGGTAATAGCTTCCCCAATAGTGGGGCGAAGTCGCTCAAAAACCGTCTACCCACATCAGGCCCCGCCTGTTGAAGCATTGGTATAGAAATTTTACTGCATACCTAAACAAGGTTTTCCCAAATGAGAATACTGGATATTAAGACAACGGACGGCCCGAATTACTGGTCAGCAACAAGACATCGGTTAGTCGTAATGTCGCTTGACCTCGAAAAAATGGAGCAAAGCCCGACCCACACCATCCCTGGTTTTTACCAACGGATCACCGGCCTCCTCCCGTCGCTTTATCAGCATCGTTGCTCCGAAGGGGTGGAGGGCGGTTTTTTCCACCGGGTGGAGTCTGGCACCTGGATGGGTCATGTCATAGAACATATCGCCCTTGAAATACAGACCCTCGCAGGAATGAACACCGGTTTTGGCCGCACCCGGGAAGCCGGACGGAAGGGTCTCTATCACGTCGTGTTTTCCTGTGAAGACGAAGAAGCCGGCACCTGTGCCGCGACGGCAGCAGTACGCATTGCAGAGGCATTGATCAGCGGCCTTAGCTATGAGCTGGGTCCGGATATCCTGCAGTTGAAGGAGATCTGGAAGAAAAACCGGCCGGGCCCCAGTACAGCGGCTATTGTTGAGGAAGCAAAAAAACGAAATATACCTGCTCTTCGTCTTAATAATGACTCACTTATCCAATTAGGATATGGCGCGGCTCAGCGAAGGATCGAAGCCGCAGTAGCTTCTACCACAAGTAACATAGCCGTCGAGCTGGCCGGTAATAAAGAGGCAACTAAAAAGTTATTGGCCGGAGCCGGCATACCTGTGCCCCCGGGCGAAACGGTATCAGACGAAACCGCACTCAAAGTCGCGATCGGACGGATCGGTTATCCCCTGGTTCTGAAACCATTGAACGGCAATCACGGAAAAGGCGCGACGATGAATATCATGTCTGAGACCGTGGCTTTAAAAGCTCTTGAACAAGCTCAGGCATATTCAAAAGAAGTGATCTGCGAACGTTTTTTTTCCGGGAGTGACTTCCGGGTTCTCATCGTAAACTATAAATTCGTGGCGGCTGCGTTACGCACACCAGCAGCAGTCACCGGCGATGGTCTACTTTCTATCTTTGAGCTGGTTGAAAAGGTAAATGAAGACCCACGAAGAGGAGACTCTCATGAAAATTTGCTGACCAGGATCACCATAGATGAAACGGCGCTCGACCTGCTCGCACAAAAAGGATATACATCCGGCACTGTCCCCGAAAAAGGAGAGCAGGTCTTTCTCAAAGCTACCGCCAATCTCAGCACGGGCGGTACAGCCGAAGATGTAACTCCCCAGGTCCACCCCGCCAACAAGGCACTGTGTGAGCGAATAGCCCGCACCATCGGACTCGATATCTGCGGGATCGACGTCATTGCCCCGACCCTCTCTTGCCCACTGGCAGACAATAACGGCGTAATAATCGAGGTAAATGCCGGGCCCGGCCTTAGAATGCACCTCGAACCTTCCGAAGGCAAACCCAGAAATGTGGCGGCGCCCATCATCGACATGCTCTTCCCTGGCAATACTGACGGCCGCATCCCGATTGTCGGCATTACCGGCACAAACGGAAAAACTACCACCACAAGACTCATCGCTCACATCGGCAAAAAAGCAGGATACACCGTCGGTATGACCACCACCGACGGCATTTATATCGATGGACAGCCTGTTATGAAAGGTGACTGTACCGGCCCCTGGTCAACACGCCTTGTACTGAAGGATTCGTCTGTCAACCTCGCTGTCCTCGAATGCGCCAGGGGAGGTATCCTTCGCGGCGGCCTCGGATTCGACCATTGCGATATTGCTGTCATTACAAATATCGGTGAAGATCATCTTGGCATGGATGGGATCAACACCATAGATCAGCTGGCCCGGCTCAAAGCAGTCCTCGCCGTATCCGTCCCACCGGAAGGATACGCAGTCCTTAATGCTGATGACCCTCAGGTACTTTGGCTAAAGGACCAGCTGCACTGCCACGTCGCCCTGTTCTCACTCGACCCCGACAATCCTGCTATCCGGCACCATGTGCTGCAGGGAGGCGTTGCAGCTGTATACGAGAACGGCTTTCTCTCCCTGATCCAGGATGGGACCATGACCCGCATCGGCAAGGCCGACCGGATCCCTATTACCTTTTCCGGGGCCGCTCAATTCAATATAGCAAATGTGCTGGCGGCATGCCTTACCGCCCGCTTGCAGGCAATTAACGTAGCCGACATCTACAGCGCACTTGTCGGCTTTATTCCGACCCCGGATTCCATACCGGGCAGAATGAACGTCTACGATTTTGATGGTTTCAGGATCATCGCCGATTATGCCCACAACACTCATAGCTTACAGACGATCGGAGAGTTCATCCGCGGATTGCCTGCCTCCATCAAAATAGGCGTGATAGCCGGCGTAGGTGATAGACGGGACCAGGACATCATCTCTTATGGCGCGGAAGCCGCCCGCATTTTCGACGAAATCATCATCCGGCAGGACAAAGACCTTCGTGGCAGAACGGCCGAAGAACTCAACGGACTGCTTTGCCTGGGCATCAGGCAGCTCGATCCCACAAAAAAAATAACGATCATAACCGACGAACTACAGGCCGTGGAAGGCCTTCTCCAACGGGCTTCGCCAGGCATGATCGGGACATTTTTTGCCGATGACATTCCGGGAGTCACCCGCCTGCTCCAACAGGCAAAAGAATCCGGAAAATATTCAGTACACCAGATACAGGTGGCCTAAAGTACAGTAAACAACCCGCACGATATATGGAGAAGACCAGCGAATGTCCATCCCCTTCGGGAATATTAGTTATCATAGGAGGAAAAGAAAGCAAAGGCCAGGACGAGGCGCCGGACAGGAAGACACCATCCGGATTTGTCAAATCCGATATTCTCGAAAAATTTGCACACCTTACCGGCAAGCGATATGCAAACATCCAGGTCGTGACCAGCGGATCGGAAGAAGGTGGGCCGATGTTCGAAGAATATAGGAAAACCTTCAACGACCTCGGCCACAGAGCCATTGGGCATGTCCACCACAGAGTTCGACAGGAGGTGTTGGAGGACAATACTCTCATCCGGAAAATGAAAGAGGCAGACGCAATTTTCTTCGCGGGGGGCGACCAGTTAACCCTAACCTCGCTGTATGGCGGCAGTCCCTTTCTTACACAGCTGAAAGAACGGTATATTTCCGAAAAAATAGTCATCGGCGGCACCAGCGCAGGAGCCATGGCCCTATCCACGCCGATGATCTACGCCGGGAATGAAGAGGTCCAGGAAGTCAGTGGTGAAATAAAAGTCACCACGGGACTTGAATTTTTGCGGGACGTATGCGTTGACACTCATTTTGTCCACCGGAGCCGGTTTGTCAGGCTAGCCCAGGTCATTGCGACCAACCCCGGCTGTACCGGCATAGGCATAGAAGAAGATACCGCTGTCATCGTGCACAACGGCCTGGAGGCCGAAGCTATAGGCTCGGGTGTTGTGATCGTTATATTGGGTTCTTCTATTGCTCAATCGGATATGGGAAACTTTACGGCAAAAAAACCCGTCTCGGTCCGCAATCTGAAAGTTGATATCCTTGCGCCAGGCGATAAATTCCACATTGATCTGACTAACCCGCCCCATAAATAAATATTCATAAAAACTACCCTTTATGCAACCCTGGCTCCTAAGCATCGAAAAATTAAAGATAATCCTTGACACGCGTGACGATCTCCGGATCGCACTGGAAAAAGCGCTTCAAAAGGCCGCGTTCGCCGAAATAAAAGACATTCCTCAATACCTTACATTTCTGAAAAATATCCTTACCCATATTCCTACCCGGCGCGAAATGCCGCCGACGACAGAGCAATTTCATTTGATCGTCAACAGTTCCCCGGGTGACCTGCTTCAAAAAGACGAGACCTTCCAGGCATGGCTGGTGACTTTCGCAAAAGACCATGGAAACTTCCTTGACACCACGGAGTCGGCGAAAGAACTCGATACCTTTATTAAAGACCCGGAATACCGGATACAAGAGTATGACCGGGGACCCAGCGGGTGGTTGACCTTTAACCAGTTCTTCGCCCGCCATGTAAAACCTGGCAAACGTCCTGTCGCAGAACCCTGCAATGACGCCATCATCGTTTCGGCATCCGACAGCGTATACCTGGGTTGCTGGCCGATTACGGGGAATCTGAAAGTCACGGCGAAAGGTTCTTCCTACCGGATAAAAGAGCTGTTGGAAGGCAGCCCATACCAGGACCGTTTTAGCAACGGCTTCTTTACCCATAGCTACCTCGACACGAACGACTATCATCGTTACCACACGCCGGTCCCCGGTACCATAAAAGAGGCCCGGATCATACCTGGCCGCTCCTTTGTCGAAGAGACAAGAAATGATGAAGGCAAATTGGAAACTAAAGACGAGGTCGGGTTTCAATTCAGACAAACCAGGGGCCTTCTCATTATAGATTCGCCCGTCGGTTATGTGGCCGTCATCCCTGTCGGCATGGGGCATGTCTCATCCGTCAATATCACCGCCGAAATTGGTGCCCATCTTTTGAAAGGCGAAGAGTTCGGCTATTTTTGTTACGGTGGATCGGACATGGTCATGCTCTTCGAAAAGAAACTGAATTTTACGGCCAGGCCCGGGACACATTACAAACAGGGTGAGGAAATTGGAAGAGCTCTCTAATAGGCATGCCTCTGGAAACTTGCCGTCGCCATGTCCATATTTATTCCCCTTATCACAGATTCCTTCCGTCGAGATAAGACTGAAGAATGGAACGATAGCTCTCACCGATCGGGATCTCCCTTTCCCCGATGGTAAGCTGCGTTTTCTGGACACTATCGATCTTGTCCAATGCAATGACATAAGACTTGTGTATACGCATGAATCGGAGCGGGTCGAGCTTGTCTTCCACGGCCTTTAGACTGAGGCGGGTAATGATGTCTTTACCGGAAGACCGACGTATTTTGACATAGTCCTTCAGACTTTCAATAAAAAGAATATCATCCAAAAGGACCTTTACGAGGGAATAATTGGCATTAACGAACACATGATCAAGGGACGCGGCCGTAACGCGAGCATCCAGTTTTTGGAGCTTGTGGCGATGAACAGCCTTCTGCACGGCTTTTGCAAAACGGGTGAAAGGCACGGGTTTCACAAGATAGTCGATCACTTCAAGTTCGAAACCCTGGAGAGCGTGCTCTTCAAAAGCAGTGATCATGATGACCAGGGGTGGTTTCGCGAGTGAGTGAAGCAGATCCAGCCCGGTGAGCCCGGGCATCTGTATATCCAGGAATACCAGGTCAACATCTCCCCTGTTGAGGAATGTCAAAGCTTCGGTTGCATTCCTGGCAACACCTACCAGCTGGAGAAAAGGCATCTGCCGGATATTGTCTTCCAGCAGCTCCCGGGCGGGCAGTTCATCATCGACTATCAGGCAATTCATGATTTATAAGTTGATCTCCAAATTTACAGTGTATAATTCATCTTCTTTGGTCACCCGAAGCTGATGACGCTGAGGGTACAGCAGCTGGAGACGCCGGTTGACATTGGCCAAACCGATACCCATACTCCCACCGTCAGTTCGACTTGCACGGCTGACATTATTGGATACCCGCATGCAAAGAATATCCTTTTCCACTTCTACCGAGACCTCTATAAAGGGTTCGTCGACGAAGTCGATCCCGTGTTTGAACGCGTTTTCCAGGAACGGGATCAACAGCATGGGTTCGATGGCGACACCCTGCGGATCACCGGATAAAAAAAGATTGAAGCGGACCGTGTCTCCAAATCGCAGCAGCTGCAAATTGATATAGTTCTTAAGGTATTCCAACTCTTTTTCAAGCGGGATCTTGTTGTTGCTGCTTTCGTAAAGCATATATCGCATCAGTTGCGAAAGACTGATCAGCGAAGGCTCCATCCGCTCCGAACGTTTTCTGGCCATCGATACCAACGTGTTCATAAGGTTGAACATAAAGTGAGGGCTCACCTGTGACCGGAGGAAGTCCAGCTCCGTTTTCAGGTGAATGGTTTCCATTTCCCGGATGCGATCGTTCTGTTTGATCTTCTCGATATACATCCGGTACGAGAAAGAGCAGAAAATAATGAGGGCAAACGGAAAGATCAGCGCGATCCTTGCCGGATTTCTTTTGCCGGGGATATTAGGCAGGCCATGCGACTCCGCGACGCCGGAAAGATCATGCATGAAGTAGTTCATCGAGATAAGGAAAAGAAAGAAACAACCCGCCAGCGCAATGGCGTAGAGCCACTTGCCGGCGGGTTTCTTAAGTAGAGGATATATAAGATACGTATGCAGGTAGAAAAGGACGATGATGGTTACAAAAGAGAAAAAAATATCGGTTAGCGATCCATTGCGCGGGTCTTTTGGAAAGAGCAGTATCCGTAGTAAAAAGGGCAGCACGAAAATAAAGGTCCAGACCAGCACGGGGATGATCTCATTATAGCGATTTACTTTTTGGCTTGCCTTTAGCATTACAACAAAATTAGCCGGTGGGCCTGGTATTTTCTGAAAAATGCGATGAACGGGGTCTCCAACGGTCTCAAACCCGGAATCTCCCCTAAAAATCGAGCTGTCATCCGACAGTTTGCCGGGTTGATCGCATTTCCTGTTCAATCCGACTTTTCTGTTCAAGTTTTGTCGTGTAAACAGAAAAAAATTGAACAAATGAAACGAAGTATTTTTTGGATCGTCCTGGGGTTGATCGGCGGGTTTGGCGCATCAGGCCAGCTTCCGGCAATTCCTTTTGATAAGATCACGATCCTGACAACACAGATAAGCCCTAATTTTTACACGCTGTCGGGTTCTGCCAACACCGATCCCGGTCACCCCGAAGCAGCAGGCGGCCGGGTTGGCGTGCTGGTCGGAAAAGACGGCGTTTTTATGGTAGACTGCAGCTATGCCCCGCTGTCAGGGAAGATCAGGGAGGCGATAGGCAGGATCAACCCGGGCCCGATCCGCTTCCTCGTGAACACCCACGAACATCCCGACCATACAGGAGGAAATCCGAATTTTGTACGCCAGGGTGCCATTCTTATCGCCCGCCAGGAGACCCGGAATGCCCTGGCACAACCACTTCCCCCAGCGGTAGCCGCAGCTATCGGCAACGCCGCCCTGAACAATGACTCCGCCCGTCTACCTGTACTTACCATTAGTGGAACAGGTCTTACCAGGTTCTATTTTGACGACGACACCATTGATATCATCCCGG